>Ga0265293_10001075_pt1 | contig 61334 bp, 82 predicted proteins | sample Munlanlewell138R_FD_192505 | JGI IMG/M metagenome (GOLD analysis project Ga0265293, IMG submission 192505) | Leachate microbial communities from a municipal landfill in Southern Ontario, Canada - Leachate well 138R | ecosystem: Engineered > Solid waste > Landfill > Unclassified | place: Canada...
TGTACATCATTGAAAACACTTGAAGGTGCTCCAAAGACAGTAGGTGGTTACTTTTATTGTAGTTATTGTAAATCATTGACAAGCCTTGAAGGTGCTCCAAAGACAGTAGGTGGTTACTTTGATTGTGGTTCTTGTACATCATTGAAAACCCTTGAAGGAATTTCAATAAAAATTGAAGGTAGACTTGTTTTAGATGAAACTCCATTTAGTGATCTCGGGAAAGAGATAAATGATAATAAAACGTTATTACATTTATATTCAGCTGGGTTCACTAAAGATAATTATAAAGAACCAGAGATACAAGAAAAACTCAAGAAGTTGGGTGTTGAACATAAAGTAAGTTGGTCGATTCTTGATAGCTATATTTTAGATAAAAACATTGGCGGCTCAAGACGATCAATGGCAAAATTAAAAAAAGGATTTTAATAATGATAAAGAATTTTAACGATTTTTTAAATGAATCACGATTTGATAGAAATCGAAAAATTAAAATAAATCTTAGTGATGTTAAATATGCATACCATTGGGTAACTGAAGGTAAATTATTTGACGCATGCTATGGTCCAAATGTACAGGATGATGATCGAATTGTCTTGGATATGGGACCAATGCCAGCATTGCCAAAGCCTTCATATAAGCTATCTAAAATATGTTTAACAGTAGATCCTGAGTATATGGATCCTGCTTTTAATGAAGATGGTTCATGTATTGTTTTTGATTTTCAAAGATTACGGAGAGATTTTGATATTGAAGATTTGACCGATAATGGTGAAGCTGAAATACGTATACAATCTCAAATTTTAAATTGGCCAAGATATATAGTACAATTAGATATTTCTAGAGAATCATATGAGTTTGGTGTTGAATGGGAAGAATTTGATTATCGTCCAATTAAAGAGTGGTTACCTAGGGAACTTAAAAATAAAGTTGAGATTTTTAAATCTCATGAAAAATTAATGCAATCAAGATGATAGAATCAATACAAAGCTATTCTGAATGGATTAACGAGAATGAACAATATGCTGGATTTGGACAAAAAGTTATTCAAGGGCTGGAAGAAAAAGGTTTATTTCCTGTACAAAAGCAATCTGAACGTCAGGCGAAAAACGGGACTTTTATTTTAGAATTTGATACAAATTCAGCAGAATTTTTTAAAGAAGAGTTAAAGAATTATACATTTAAAAACGGTACAATCACAAATAGAGTTCAAGATGAATTTTTCAAAACGGTTCATACAGGAACACCATATACAATAAGAAACAATACTGTTAAACATTGGACAGGTCCAAAAAACCATATGTACAAGATGCTCCGTTTATGATAAATTGGATTGCTGATAATGCTGCACATTATGTTGCTAAAAATTATGCCAGTTATTTAGATATTGCACCAGATAATGCCCTTATAGTTTAACGGATAGAACGCGGCGCTACGGATCAGGAGACGCTTCGCTTGTGGGGGTTCGAATCCCTCTAGGGGTACAAAATGCAGGTATGGTCCGAGTGGTCGAAGGCAGCGGTCTGCAAAACCGTTAGGAGTAATCCTCACGTAGGTTCGAATCCTACTACCTGCTCTCTTATATATAGTAAAATGGAAGACGATAGTGAGAAATATACGAGAAAGAATATCTACACTTTGCCTATTTTTGGGAACATTTTTCCTACCTTTAGGATACGACATCTTGATAAAAATGATGTTGAACATGGGTATTCCTTACTGGGACGTTATGTTTATTTTTTATGTACTGTCAGCTGTATTCTTTGGGCTGTTTCTTTTCTTTTCTAAAACAAACATTTTTTCTTTTCTAAAACGAGGTTTAAAGTAAATCATATTCTTGATCGAATAATTCTTTTCCTATTGTTTTTATTTGTTGTTTTGCCCAATCTTCATCTCTATTTGGTATTTGCCACCAATGAACTTTAGTTACCATAAAATTATTTTTTAATGGGTCTCCTTCCATTCTTTCGCCATTTGTTATAATTTGATCAAAATATTCAGATCTTCCACTTGATTGAATAAATAATTTAGAATTTCTAATTGCAGATATACATGGAAAAATAGAATGCAATAAATCAACTGAAAATTTATTATTAAAATAAGCAAAATCTTGAATAAATAATTTGTGAATTTGAAATCCTATTGCTCCAGTAGTAGATGATATTAAAACAATTCTATTTCCATTTTCTAGTCGTAATTTTGTTTTATCTGATGATACGACACCAGCCTTTAAAAAGAATGGTAATTCTATATAAAAATTTCTAATCTTATCCATTATTTCAATTCCACATGCTTGCTTATTTGCAATTACGACTATTGTATTGTCAACTGAGAATAACAATTCATGTAAAGCAAGTAATGACATTATTAAAGATAAACCAGATTGTCTCGAATTTTTTACAGCATTAAACTTAAAATCTTTATACTTGTTAATAATATCTATTTGGAAATTATATAATCTGATATTTCTTTTTTGAATTGTGCAATATTTCTCTATAAAGTAAATTACATCTGTTGCACATTTTGAATACTCTATTAATTCTTCCTGTGTATATGCATAAATAATTCCCGTTCTTCTAAGTCCTTCTATTTTACGATAGTAAATTTTATCATAATTGTTCATATTTCCTTTTTTATATTCTGAAGTTATCTCATATAATTGTTCTCTTGATAGTTGCATCATAACGTCAAATTTTTACTATATATCATTTTTGACTCTCACTTTTATTATTTTTCTAGGAAATAAATTTAAAATCACTATATATGAACTTTTTAGTGTTTACAATATAAATATAAACAGTGAATATATTATGAATGTATATTTTTTTGAAACATTTAGAGAAGACATTCAAAAAATGGTTAGAAACTATATTTTTGAATTAGATAAGTTAAGAGGCGATGATAGTTACTCTTTAGATAAAAGATATGATTATGTTAAAATTTATGATTTTAAAGAAACTGATAACAATTTGATTTTGACATATCGTATATTTGATAAAGAAACAAAATCACCAAGATTTTTCGATAAACCAGTAGAAATAAAAATTTCAAAGTTTCATTTATTAGTTACAAACTTTAAATATCTAAACTCAAAATAAGATGATAAAAGAAAATGAATTATTGGGTTTATTAATTTTTGATTTAGAAACCGTACCAGAATATGCTTCTTATCAAAGGTTAATTGATGCAAATCCTAAAAAAGCAAAGTTATGGGAAGATAAGTTTAATAAGCAAACTGTTAAAAATCCTACTGAATGGACTGAACTTTATGATAGTTATAAGTTTGCATCATTATTTCCAGAGTATGGTAAAATTGTTTGTGCATCATTCTGTTTTATGCAAAAGGATGATACTAATTTACCTATTGGAGATACTAACTTACATGTTGCTATTAAAAGTTTTAATATAGATGAGAATACGTCTGAGCGTGAAGTATTAGAAGGAATTTCTACATTACTTTTTAATTTAGATGCAAAGGGAATCGATAAAAAATTATGTGGACATAACATTAAAAAATTCGATATTCCTTGGTTAGTAAAAAGAATGATACTTAATAATGTGGCTGTTCCACCTCAACTTCAATTATGGGGCAAGAAACCATGGGAAATTAATCACGTCGACACAGGTGAGTTGTGGACACTTGGAAATTGGGATGGATATGTATCATTAGATTTATTAACAAACGTCCTAGATCTGCCTTCTCCTAAGGCTGAGATGCATGGATCACGTGTTGGTGAAGCATTCTGGGTTGAAAAAAACTATGATAAAATCAAATTATACTGTGAACAAGATGTTGTAGCTGTCGCAAGAATATGCCATAAATTGTCAAATACTAAAGCATCATTAAATGTGGATTGATGTTAGAGATAGAATGCCTGAATTGACTCCTTGTCCAGTTTCAGGCATCATATCTAGCGATGAAGTCCTATGTATGTGTAGAAAATTTGGTCATAATGGTGTAAAAGATAACACTCCTTATGGATATGAATTGTTATGGTGGGATGGGAAGATGTAACAGGTTGTGCAATGAGTTGTGGATTTTTAATTGCTATCACAGGTCATAAACGATTTGGACATGAAAAATCTACACACTTATATCATCAAGTAAGCGGATTTGCACGTGGAAAAGTTTTAGACATGGAAGAAGATGTCATAGAAACTAAAAGACTTCAAAAAATGATTGAAGAAGTTACAATAGAAAAAACAAATATTTCAATGAAAAAACTCACTGAAGTATATAAAGGAAAAAAAGATTGGTTTATTCCATCTAATGAAGCTCTTGAATTGGGTGTCATAGATGAAGTGATCAAATAAAAACAATGCCAGCAGGACCAGAAGTTGCAATAATGACTAAGTTCTATAATGAACAGAACTTAGAAATAGAACGAATAGAAGTAAATCCAATTTCTAAATGTAATTGTGATATATCTGTCTTGCGAAATAAAACATGGAAAGTGCGTTTTGAATCTAGAAATAGAGAGTTCAATATGCACTTTCTTAATGAAGATCATACAACTGCACATATATTAAGAATCGGTTTTTCAAAAGTCGGTACTTTGTATATGTGCAATGTTGCTGATATACCAGATGATTTTGATAGAATTGCAATGATACAATTTTATACAACTACTGGTAAAGTACTATATGTACATGATTACATTAATCTTGCATCATGGAAATTTGTTGAATCATTTGATCACAATAAAAATCCTGACATCTTATTTGATTTTGATAATTGGTTAGATTATATGTATGAACTTAGAAATGATTCTCGTTTCAATTTGCCGATTTTTGAGTTGATGTCAAATAATAAATTTTTTAATGGCATCAATAATTATTCCCGATCTGAAATATTATATCGTACATACTGTTCTCCATTTATGACCTTTAATGAACTTATTAAAGATGATGTGCTACGAAATAACTTTTTTAAAGTTTTAAGAGAAGTACTACAATCTATATATGATTTAGGTGGAATGGAATATAAATATTGGAAAAATCCGTATAGTATCGAAAAAAATAATCTTAAGTCTTTATCTAAATGTCATGGAAATAGGGAAAATTCTTATTATCATATAAATAAAAAGGGTTCACGTTTCTGGTTTAATAAAAGTTATGTTGTTGAATATATGTTATGGGCTAATGCAAATGGCATTCCATATATGCAACTACATGACATTCGTTTAGTTAAAATGGCATATCCGACGCTCGAGGAAGAGTGATATATAATAAACTGCAGAAGTTATCAAAAAAAACATTAAGATATATACAATATGAATTACAAACGAATATTCAAAAACAAACATTAAATAAAGGAAGAAAAATAAAATAAAAAAATTATGGTTACAATAACAACAATTCAACCAAGTGACGCTGTTGGAACATCTAGACTTACTTTGAATTCTAATTTTCAGGCACTTAAAGCTGGCATTGATTCTTCACATTTGCTGTTAAATCCTACAACGGCTGTATTAAGTGGAGTTAAATCAGCTACTATTACAGATAGTGCATTATCATTATCTAACTATATTTTTACAGTTAGTCAAGGATCTAGATTACTAGGAAATGTTATTATGGGTACTACTGGTGCTTCTACTAGTGTAACTATAAATGGTACAGGTGGATTTTCAGTTCCAACTGGAACTATTAATGCAGCCAATATTTCTACAACAGGAACACTGACAGCAGCTACTTTATCAACTACTGGTGAAATTAGACAACCTGGATTATCTACTGCATTTTCAGGCATTATTGGTTTAACTGGAGATAAAACTTTGACAATCACGGGTCTTAAATATGTTGTATTAAGAAATGATGGTAGTTCTTATGGATTAACAGCATCTTTACCAATTGGAACAGCAGGTCAAGTTATAGAAATTTTCCATGTTCTAGGAACAAGTTCACTTCCTGTAATTGTAAATACTTCTAATTTCACAGGATTAACTGGAGGTATTAGAATGTATGCTACAGGTGATACGTTAAAATGTGTATACGATGGAGCAAGATGGTATTTGATGAATTATTCATCTGCACGATTAGCAACTGGTGCCGATGGAGCTACTTCAAGTATCACATTTACTACGACTGCTATATAATAGTAGTAAAAAAAATAAATTTAAGAAATTAGTATGAGTAATGTATCACCTTTTATAAAACCAATTAACATTCAAGGAGGAAGCTTCTACACTATGAGTTCTGCGTCAGAAGATCTAGCTTTCACATTTAATAACGATGGAAAACAATTCAAATTTTCTAAGTATGCATTACTAAACATTCCTGACATAAAGCGTCCAATATATCCGACACCTAATCAGGAAAATGTTGTGCAATTAGATGTTATTCCTGGTGCGTTTGCTCAAGTAACAAACGACAAATCTCAGAATATGTTGTTAGCTGAATCATTTCAGAACTATGCACTTAACTTGGAAACTATGTGTACACAGTATCCAACATATGATGTTAGTACTTTACAAAATGTTTCAGAAAGAGTATTTTTCAAATGGTTAAAAGAGATTGGAGCACTTCGATTTAGAGAAGCGAGCACAATAGAATCTCCATTAACTGCAGGTCTTAGATTCACTGAAGAAGTGGAATCAGATTATTATACTAGAGTAGTTAAATATATTGGAGAGATTGATGTTGTAAACTCTGTTAAAAATGCAGCTGATGCATATTCTGAAATATATGTCCATGTTCCAACAAAGGATGGTGCTACTCCACTAGTTTTGTTTAAATCAGTTAACGATAAAAGTTATTTCCCTGGACAAAACTTAATAAATGCACCTAAAGATCCGTTAAATACTGAATTTATTGTAGGTAGAACACCAGAATCTGTAAACCCAGCAGGATTAAATACATATGCATATTTTGATTCTGATACAGGAACTTATGGAGCAAGTGCTGGATTAGAAGTCGCAGATGTTCCATATCCAACATCTACTGGATATACATTGTTTAAATATAATGAGAATATAGGCATTTATAGCGTAGGATGGTGGTTTACATATCCTGAAGCAAATTCATACTGGACAGAGCCTGAGGCGATCACTGGATCATTTGATGATCCTGGTAATGATTGTTATTTACTAAAAGGACGTCGTGAAGATGATACCATAGCTGAAATTTCGTATAAAAGATCGCGTTTAGATGGTATTCAGTTGGATTTTAAAATTGAAAATTATTATCCGATTGCATCTAACTCGGCTATAAATTCATTCTCTGATTTTAATGGGTTGGCAGAAACAACATCGTTTGATTTTAATGCAGTATTAGTTTACTATGATATTACTGACGTATCTACTGGTGAAACTGCAACAAACTTGTTTGGTATATTATTCCTTGATAATGTAGAAGATTCTGCTGGAGGTGGAGGAAGTATTCCACGATTGAGTAAGTATAAGCCAAACAGAATAACTGGTTTAAATGGTAACTCATTTGGTTTCAAAATCAATTTGAAATTTGATATTAATAGTGAACAAACTGCAATAGTTAGCGCGGTCAATGAATATGCACCATTCTCTATGCAATTGTTTGTTGAAGCATTAAATGAACTTCAATCATCTGCAGACACTTTAACTGGACAGAATGATGTCGTTGAACAATTAATAACAGAAGTTAAAGAACTTCAAGGTTTAGTATACGATTCTGATGATATTCAAGAAATTCAAAGCAGACTTAAAGTATTGGAAGATCAAATAGTAGCAGCAGGAGCAATATTTGAAAATTCTTCTGATGTATTAGAATTAATTCAACGAAACTATAATGAGATTCTAAATATTTATCAAAATAATACAAGTGTTACTGTAGCATATAATACTGATGTAATTCAACACGGTGATGGAATTTTAGTCGATAAAAATACTCCTAATCAAGTAATTATCAAAAATACACGTCAAGGATATACTATAGATAGATCACCTATTTATAACATTTTAACAACTTTTACAAGTACACCATCAGCATGGACTAAAGAAATTTCTCTTAGTAAGTACGGAAATTATATGAAACTTAGTAATGGTGAACCAGTAACTGTCGATAGAGATATTAAAATCTATATCAATGATTCAGAAATTAAATGGAGTAATGGTCAAACATTTAAAATTGTAATAGATCACAACTATCCAATAGATATGAGTTCTAATGGTTCATTTGATATTATGATTTATACTGACGCATTAGATACATTAAACACAGGCGAAACATATTCTAAACTTGTTGGTAGAATATCATCAAATCAAATGTCTACAAGAAATGGAATTGCACAATTAGAGATAATTTGTATAGATAAAGATATGTATACTTTTACATACGACTTAATATAAACAGTGATTAAAAAGTATAAATAATGGTCCCTCTACTACAAAAACTTAATTTTAGAAATTAGTAATTATAAAAGAATAAATTAACATGACAGAAAGCACAAATAACAGCTTAACACAATTTCTTAAACAATTGCTAAGAGTTCAAAAGAACTCAATGGAAATTGTAGGTAAACTATCAGAAATAACAAATAGTACAGCTGATTCAGTTATTATTAGTCAAGAAGATCAATCTGGTGTGACAAAAAAATATGAGCTTCCATCAATAGGATCTCTTAGAAATGATCTTGACAGAATTGATGCAAACTTTAATAAATTGATAGGTTTGGATGGAGAATCTGTTACTGTTAGAATGGCAGATGGTTCATTTAAGAAAATTATTCAAGCAAACTTATTTAATGAACCTAATGAAATCGGTTCACTATTAGTTCCTAGTAAATTTAATAAAAAGAATAATTGGTTTTTTGAAAGTTTTCTTAATCCTTTATTGTATGTATCATTTGATATTACAAATTATGTAGAATATAATACTCAACAAATATCTTATATGCGTTTAATTGTTAATGCTGATACTGACGAGAAAAAATTATATTTCGATAATACAATAAAAGGTAGAAATGATATTGATTACAATAGATTGATAGCAAACCTTACATCAAATGGAATTACATATTTTATTGATAGTGATGTTACTGCATTACCTGCATCTATTGCAAGATATAGTGGCACATTTGATGTTGTTTCTTATACTGATGAGACTATTACTAATGTAGCATCAAATGGAACCAGATTACAAGAAAAAGTTCGTAAATACAAATTAAATACACTAAAATATACAGATAATTTACAAAATTTCACAAATACTGAAATTTTAAAAGCTGGAGACCGAGTTGAAGTTGGAACATCAACAACATATGAAGTTGTTTCTGTTGATAATAATACAAATACAGTAATATTCAAAATGGTTTCTGGAACTGAACCAATTCCTGCTGGAACTGATGTATTAAAAATTGCAGTATCAGCTTTCTCTATTAAAGAAGCACAAATAAATATCGCATTTGATGAACGTCAAGTTATTTTCATCAAAGCAATCGATAGAGATTCAAATTTAACAACAAGAAACTTTTCTCCAGGTGTTGGATTTTATTCTAATGAGTTAATAATAACAACATCAAACGGAGATATTCCATTAGACCAATATTATAAACAAGAAGTACTTGACTTTGGAGCTTCGTTGATGATGCTTGGAAAAGAAGGTAATGTTCCAGCAATTTATGGAGAAACTCCAGACGCACCAAGATTAACTGCTGGAAACTTTAAAGTTGTACAAATTAATACACAAAAGACAGATACAGCATTTGTTAAAGAAATAAAAGCTAAATTATCAGAAAAAGATAAATTAAAAGCTGAGATAACTCAATTAGATGTATCTATAAATAATACTAAACAACTTTTAAATACAACAAATTTTAACTCTGATGCAGAACGACAAGCAGTTAAAAACCAATTGGATACATTAACAAATCAAAGAGTATCTACAAGTAACTTATATGCATCTATTGTTCAAGAACTTAGTGCTATTTCAAATAATAGACCATCAGAGCTTGATTCACCGATGTATAGAATTAGAGGATTTTTTCCAATACCTTCTGCAAAATCATCATCAAGAACTTATGATCAAGAGATTGTTCAATTTATAATTTCTTATAGATATTTAAGAAAAGATGGAACATCAACAGGAACTGAACAATTAGATTTTGTAGATAATACTGGTGAAAAGGTTAGAGGATATTTTTCTAATTGGAATGAAATAATCACTAAACAACGTTCAAAAACTTATGATTCAGACCTTGGAATATATGTTTGGGTTAATGAAGATGTTGAAAATGGTGATGCTATTAATATTAATCAAGTTGACATTCCTATTACTCCTGGTGAACAAGTTGAGATTAGAATAAAATCTGTATCTGAAGCTGGATTTCCAAATAACCCATTAAAATCGAAATGGTCAGAAAGTTTAATTATTCCATTTCCTGCGAATTTAGGAACTGATCAAGAAATTGCAACAGCTCTTAATGCAGCAGCATCAGAAGAAACAAGAGTATTATTTAATCAAGATTTAGCATCTAGAGGAGTTGATACACACGTAGCATCTTCATTTATTCAAAAGGATAAATATTATGCACATGATACAACTGTTATAGCATCAGGTTTCTTTAATACCGATGGAACTATTTTGACTCTTTATAATAAGATTCTTCAAATAGATAAAGAACTTGCAACAATTAAAGCTACAATAGAAAAAGCAAAAGGTCAATTAACAGTATTTGTTGTTGATGAAGATGGTTCAAAATATAAAGTAGCAAATAATTCAATGGTTGATTTATTTGCGGGATATTATTCAGAAATTGTAAAAACTCTACCCGTAGAAAGTAGGAAAGGAGCTATTATCAATAAACGATATACAATTGTAATTGAAAATACATCGGTAACACCTTTACAGTTAGTTTCACAATTTCCAGGAGGTATTGACGTTGGATTGCCATTACATACCGATACAACATTAAATAATACTGATTATATACGTAGTAGAAAATATGATATTGTTCCAATAACATTATCAGGTATAGATGCGGAAGATACAACAAACGATAATACTTATCAGGCATCACCATTTCAAAGTTCACAGGTATTATCACAATTTATTTATGCAAGAGCAACTGATATAGGATTAAAATCTTCACTTATTGGACCACCTGCAGGTTCTTCATTAAGTGTAGCAGATAATTCTTTATATCCATATCAAGAATCTAATCAAACTGGAACTTTTTCGTATATATGGAATCAAAATGCAGGAGGTGCTGGAGGAGGATATGTTACTGATTTTTGTATACATACTTCACACCCAGATGTAATGGCTGGAGGCAGTTTACAAGACTTAAATGAACCGACGATAACAACAGGTGGAGATGCGGTATATCCAGCATTTGTACATTCTAGTTTTTTTAATATACAAGCGTCTAAAACATACGGACAATTACAACTTCAATATTTGAACTGTGATACATCATCTTCTACCGTTAAAAATCGTTATCCTGCTAAATTAGGATTTCACAAAAATGATAAATATTTTATTGGAAATCAAACATGTGGAAGTTATTTATTCTTTGCACCAACTAAATATAATAATATCGTAGTAAATGGTACAGATTATAAATCTACAAGAGAAGTATTATTTGGTCAAGAATTTCAAATTGAACTTCCTGTAATATATCAATTCAGAATGACTGATTATTATGGACTTGGAAGCAATGGTCTTGGTAGAATTGGCGGTGATTACGGTGTTAAAAATTTAACATATACTAAAAAAATCGGGCTTGATATTTATGTTAAAGAAGAATCAGTATTTTCTTTTGATATTCAAGTAACTAGCAAATATAAAGCAGATTCTCCTAGTCAATCAAGTATTTCGGGATCATCACAGCGTATATTTGGACAATAAAAACTATAAATAAATGGCGTTATCAATAGAATTAATAGATAAAAATCTTTCTAATATAGAATGTATTGGGACTTCATTCACAAAACACTTTGTAATACATAGTACTGGTAGTGAAGTTTTTTCACTTACTATAAGTGATAGTGATACATTTAGCATATTTCCAAGTACTGATGGTAAAAATGTTAATGTGGAAATAACAGATTCTTCATTTGCATTTTCAGTAATATATGATGCAGCTAATGCCACTGGAGTAAGTTCGGACATGTTTGCGTCATTAACTGCATCGGAAAATATTACATTTGAAGGAGATTCTGGAATTGTTGTTATTGGACCAACAACATCATTAACATTTACTGTCCCAAAAGTTAGTACTGTGTCAACAAGAGAAATAGGTTCTTTATACTTAAAGAATAAAGATTCCGAATCTGTTATCGATACTGTTATTTCTAATAAAGAACATGAAACATCTTTTGGCGTTATTAGAACAAATCCTAAACTTACTGGAAATGTTAAAATTACAGTAGATAGTGATAATAATATATGGTTAAATTCTATAGATGCAACAAAAGATTTATCTAGTGATAAATACAAAAAGTTTAAAATAACAGAACAATCATCATATGCATCAGATTTGAATGCATTTATGGGAAATTTGGCTACTAATCAAGCATTTTACCTATATCAATATGATGATAAATATACTTCTACTAAATCCGAGTATTCAGAACAATATGATAAATTTTATGAATATGGAGCAGAGCAATTAAATAATTTCTATGATGAAGAATTTTCTATATTTGCGCCATTATACATGAAAAATACTATTCCTGAATATTTTGTAGTATTTAGAACAGAAGGACCAATCAATAAATTTTCATATGATACACCATTTAGTGAATGGTCTTCTTCATTAATAGAAGAAGTTTTTAGTAAATCTACAATTATTAAAACTTTTAATTTAAAAGACAATGCAATAGGAAAATACTTACAGAATATTATTGACCATCCTTCTAGAACATCATCTGATATGTCTATTTCTTTTGAAAAGAATGGATTTACTACATTTAATGGTATATCATATAGAGAAGGAACTTTTGTACAAAAAGGAGAGTTATTAAATGATTTCTATTCAGCAGAAAATACGATAACTGCTACTGAAGAACATATGACTCTTGGTTTTGAACGAAATGGTATTTTTAGTTCACATTTGATAAATTTAGAGTTTTTGTTTAATGATGATACTGCTAAACAATATTCAATAAACAGATACTTTGGTTTATATGTTAATGAAATTGAATTAGCAAAATTTCTTATTGATGAAGATGGATTTGTTGAAAATTCACTAACAAATAATCAATTACCTATTCCTAGAAAGGGAGTAGATATTACATTGACATCACAGGCATCTTTTACTCAAACAAATGAAAATGGAATTAAAATATATGCATCCAATATTGAAACAACATTAACTCCATCTGATTTTACTTCAGTTGTTACTAATGTTGTGTTAGATGATCCTACATTTACAATAACATTACCTGGAAATGCTGCAAATAAATTTATAAATGGAGAGACTGTTACATTATATGCATTTGATATTGAATCAACTGCTAATGTAATTTCATCTTCATATTCAAATAATGAAACGTCAGTTATTTTAGATTATACTACGTTTAATGGTTCATATAGTGTTACACTAATTGATAGTATTGATTTTTATAGTGCTGAAAAATTAGCAAATTTTAATCTTAATATGTTTGATTCTAGTTTTATTACTGATCAATCAAGAATTTTTTGTGTAAAAGATGTTAATGGAAATTTACATAATGTTAAAGATTCAGCAATTAAAATTGTGCATAAAGGTGATGAAACACAACAAGATATTGAACTAACATTACAAGATACTGAATTAGATATAACAGATTTAACTGGATTTTTGGACATAATTACACAAACATCTGGAACAGTAATAGATACAATAGGAAAATCATCGTTATATGTTAAAGTTAATGATTATCTATCTCCTAATGATTACATTGAAATTAATTGGAATAATGGTCAAACTGCAAGTGAATATCCTCATAGATATAGAGTAATTGTAAATAATTCATATATAAATCCTGGACAGTCGTGGCATACATACTCGACAAATTATGATGAAAATGGAGCATATTATTTTACATATTTTCATGGTGGTAATTCTAACATAGAACTTGAAACTCTTGTAAGTTCAATCCAAGATGCATTTGATACATTTGAAGGATGCAATTTTGAAGTATTGGCAAAAGATACAACATTATACTTTAGATCTACACAAAGTGGATTAGAATCTGAAAATCAATCTTTAATATTTAGCACATATGTTAGTAATAAGTTATCTATTATGGGTGTCGAAGGTGGAACTGGAGGTGAAGTTAATTTTATTGGAGCATCTAAAAGAAAACATACCAGGGCAAAAATAACTAAATCTGTAGCAAATGGAATGTTATCTGATGAGTATATAAGTACAAAGGGAAATTTCTCTTTAGCAAAAAGATATTCTATTCTTGATGATTTCATAGTGTCTGCGCCATATTTAGAGGAGCCTGTGTATGATGACACAGATAAATTAATAGATTTTATTGGATGTGATATTTATCATACTATAGTGCTTGATAATGAATCTCAAGGATTTCAAACTACATTTGATAAAAAAATAACATCATATGAAATTTTCAAACCTTCATTTAGTATTCTTTCTATTTTACCTATGAAGGATTTTGATACAGATTTTTATTCTTCTGATTATGCTAGAACGTATAAAGGAGAATTAAATGAATATTTTGACAATTATATAGCTCCTATTACAATTACAGAAATAGATGATACATTATATACTTTTGATCGATCTTTAGGAATTACAGCAAGTACTTCATTTCCATTTTTAGTTATAACAGATACTGATGAAGCTGTTCCATATTCTTCTATTCAGTTTAGATTTGGAACAACTGGTGCTACTGCTGAATTATTAATTGGAGATTCTTCTGTTTCTGTTCCAACTGTTGGAGATACAATTTTATTAATGCCAGATAAAAAAATTCATTATTTTAATGAAGATGCATTATCTAAATTTAAAGGATTCTTCTCACTTGCAGGTATATCTACTATCAAGAAAGAAGCTAAATTTAATGTTCTTGAAAATCAATGGAATCCAACAAGATTTGATGATACGTTAAATACTGAATATGAAAGACTTCAAGAAATTTATCAAAAAGATCTTGTATTAAAATCAAGAGTAGTTCCGTTTATTTCTAAATGGGTTATGGACGGAAAAGATGTTAGAGAAAATAATTATAGATTCAATTATAGTAGAGCATTTGGGACTATGAATTTTTCTCCTTCTATTAATCAAGATGAATCTGATCCACAATATCATACACATGAGTGGCCATACATTGATTCGATTTCAAATAATTACAATTTGAATGAACAACCATTTTCATATATGTTTGAATCGATCGACAATTATGATTTTTCATCTGTTGAAACTGATTGGTTTTCAATATACTTTTCTACCGGTTATCCATCGGAATTAACATATACGGATGGTATAGCATCATCATATGCTTCTGATACTGCTGAAAAATATTCATATTTTAATTATGAAGAATTTTCAAAAGGAACATATACGTTTTTTAGAGGTCAGAAAATACAAATAATACCGACACTAGAAGAGAATTTAAAAAATTATAATGGATATAGATTTTCTACTATAATAAATACAGAACCGTCAAATATTTATCAAGATGATCCTATACAATATAATACTATCATAAATAAAAAATGGAAATTTATTGTAGTAATAATAACAATTAAAGTTTGTACATTTAGATATTTGAATGGTAATTTGAATTATGTAGATTTCTACACATTAGAAAATAGAAATAATATAGTAACATTAAAAGGAGATGATACTTTAACTACTTATGATACAGTATATCCAAGTGATTATAAATTAAGTTCTGGAATTAATTTTTCAACGTCATCTATAGATGGTTATTTTAGTACACTTATTGAACCGTTATATAATCCTCGTTTAGATGATGAGATACCAGTGTTATCGACTGGTAATTTTTCAAAACTTGTTGCAACTCAAAATGTTTCTGTATTAGAAACAACATTATTAATAAATGAACCTTCAGATGTAACTGAAGATTCTGTTTCAATAGAAAATCGAACTTCATATGCATTACGTGATACTGGAACTACTATTGCTGAATATTCATTACCATCAACTATGTTAGCTTGGTCAAATTTTAACTACTATTATATAAATGGTGGAGATAATGCTTATAATGCAATGAGAAAATCATTATCATTCTATGAAATTGCAAATGTGATGGTTAATGATTCAGAAACATCTACTATGACATATAAAATTTATGATGAAACTGGAGTTGAAACGAGCGATCCGGATTTCACGTTCAAATTTATTTTACCACATAAATTGTCTAGAACATCTGAATTCATTCCAATAGCAGATACAAATAAACCTTCAGAGTTTTTTGATATAAATATAGGTGCAGAATTAATATCTGAAAATAATAATCAAATATTATATCGTTATTCTGGTAATTATAATCCTAAATTTAAAAATGTATTAAAATTCTGGATGAGAGAATCTGAAGATTTTACAATAGCAACAAATAAAGATTATTTATTAAGTAACACACATGTTGGAACCGAATTACAGGATTTTTCAGTTATTAAAAATAGATTTTTCAATAAAATATCTGATGAAGAAATTTTAACGTTAGTTTCTACAGATGGTTATGATCCTGTATATCCATACATTAATGAAATATCAATTGATAAGAAAGATGTGCATGCATGGAGTTCATCTTGGGATGCTAAATATTATAATTACTATAATTCTATATCTGAGAATATTGATGTAATAGGAACATCTTCTATGAAGGAAATAAAATCATTATTTGGAAGTAAAATGATGAAAGTTCCAACATCATTTAGTTTATATGAATATACTGTTGGAGAAAATTCAAATACATCTGAAATTTCATATACATATTCAGCAGATAAATTATCTGCAATATTATCAATAAATGTATATGAACGTTTCTTAAGAGAATTGTTAGGAACAGATATTGATTTAAAAGCAAAAACAACATTTTTAGAAACAATGAATCTTATTCCTGATTCTTTTTCTGAAGATGACATTGATAATAAAATAAAATCATATCTTGAATTAAATATAATGAATCTTTATGAGATTGAACAAGTTGATTTATTTGTTTTACAAACTGGCGATCCTGACACAGGTGTAATAGCAACTGTTAATCAAACTATATCAGATAGACCATTTATTGAAACATTGGATGGAAAAACATTAACTGAAGATGCATTATATGCTAAAGGATATATAGTTAATAATAATACAAAAATGACAACTAAAGGAAATATGGTATTTGATATAACTGTAGATTTTAATTCTACAATGTATACATCTGTTTCTGTAGGTGTTTCTTTGAGAAGAATATAATATATATTAATTAAGTTTTTATAAAAGTTAAAAAACTGAAGTAGTAAATAAACTTAATTTTTTTAACTTTTTATAGTAATTATAATTTATAGAAAAAATAATAGAATAGAATTATGGCACAGTTAAATCTAAAGAAAATACTTTCAACTGACAATATATCGGAATTAGTAGATATTATTAATCATAATTTTGATCAAATTGTTCTTAATGGTGGAGGTCCTGCAGGTGCTCGAGGTATCATTGGTTCTCCAGGTCTTCCTGGTTTACAAGGTATTCAAGGTGTTATTGGAGGTACTGGTGAAGATGGAACTAAATTATTTGTTAGCAGTGTAGATCCTGGAGCTTATGCATATGAAGTAGCACCTCGAGAGTATGATGTATATATGAAAGTTGAAAGTACTAGTATAGTTGTATATGAATATGACGGTTCAACATGGAATATAGTAAATACTGTGGTAGCACCAGCTGGTGCCAGTAAATTAATTGTTGATGGAATAGATGAAACAAATGTATTACCAAGTAATGCTAATGATGAAACCGTTTCAGATAGTGTTTTTTATGGAACAGCAAATGCATATGATCCAAATAGAAAAATAATAAGTCAAACAAACCCGTTAAAATTTTCTTCTATATATAGCAGTTTACCCGATAGAAGTTTATTGACATTGGCATCTAATGATAATCAACTTAGATTAATGTGTACAACAAACGAATTATCTGATTTAGAGTTTAATCGATTTGGTGCAGGTATTATTCATAGTTTATCTAGAGATGCTGGAATAAATACATATGCTATAAAATATAGTGGCACTGTTGGACAAAATAAACTTGAAATAAATCTAAATGCAAATGAATCGATATTATTATTAGGTACATTAGATAATAAAGCAGTAATTAATCCAGATAGTAATAGTGTTGTTCCAGTTGGTAATTTATCAGTAAATAATTCATTAGTAGTCGGTCCTGATGCATATTTACAGGGTGTTACTATTAATTCTAATAATTATGCATTGGGTGGTATTTTAACATATGGAAATTTAGCAGTAGGAGCAATTAATAATACATTAGCTAGAGCAACTCTTTATTCTTCGAGAGCATCTGGATTAGATTCCAATCTTTTAATAGATATTGATTCTACTACAATTAACAAATCGGCAAAAATATCATTAAGTGTTGATAAATATCTGAATTTGTTGACATATAATAGTTGGGACATTGATCATTATGCAAAAACTACTGATGGCGCATATAAAACATTAACAATATCAAATGCGTACAATAGCCGAAACGATATGGGTTCTTATTCAATAGCGAGTCGGCTTAATGCATTATCATTTGAAAGAATAACTTCAAATTATACTACACAGCCTGAAGAAGATTATAATTACATATCCATCGGAATGGGAATACCTTCATCTAATAAAGCATTAGTTGAGATTGGAAATTATACAAATAATAAAATATATGTGGGTGATTGTTTATCTGATAATGATCCTGTGTTAACATCTACGCTTTTATTTACTAATGAACCGTTAGGTTTTACTCTTCAATCATATTTAGGATTTAATGTTGGAAGAACACAAGAAATGTCATCTAATGGTAATAATTGGTTTTCTGATAAAGGAGCTGTATTTGCAAGTACATCAAACGGATCATTACTATTATCAATTGTAACTAATGTATCTACTAATAGAACTTCATCTGTATTATTTACTAATGAGCCTGAAGAAGATTATAATTACAATCGTACACCTATGATTTATAGTTTTGGTGTTACTGGATTAAATATCGGTAGTGCTAGAGAAGCTATAAATAATTTACAAGTTCCTCAAGGAAGATCTACTTTTGGTTGGTTTGAAAATATGTTAGGTCCAACATTTGGTATAGCAGTTTTAGGACCAGGACAATTTGGTACAAGCGCATTAGATATGTGGAAAATATATAATAATACTAGTAGTAATAATACTAGTAGTATATACATGGATCCTGGAGTTTATTCATTAAATGTATATAATTCTAATGATGCTGGCAGCGGAAGTGGTGGTATTAGAGTAGGTACTAGATTAAACATAGATGCTTCTGCTCATATTTTTGTAGCAGAAGATATGGTATTTAGTTATCCAGATTTACCAATAAGTAATAGACTAATGGATATTAAGGCATATACTCCAAATTATGGAGCTCACTCATATTTACATGGAGGTTTACATTTATTTAAGACGAATGATGACAAAATAATCCCTAATAGCTCTAAAGCAGGCGAGAGTGTTAATGCATTGTTTTCTATTGATGTTAATGCAAACATAGGTGGAGGAATTTCTACTGGTGTCAATCAAGGGACTACAACTAGACCAACATTTTTAGGCTATTTTAGAAATAGATCATCAAATTACACAGCGCCAATTAATCAGACTCTTACATCTAATGACTATACACAAAAATTATATGGGCAATCTAGTATCGAGAGAAGTTGTGCAGGAGCACACGGAATATATATTAAATGTGATTCTGCATATGGATTTCCTCTATATATTGATCATTGTGATAATCAACGTTATCCATTATATTCTGCATATAATGAAGTAGATTCTAGTTTAACGGGATATGATCCTGCATTTACCGTCTCAGCTTCTGGGGGTGTGACAATGGGTAAAACTCTTATAATGTACAGAAATTTAAGATTAACCGGTACTAAGGATAAAGTTGATTCTGGTGCTTTTGAATTTGGCTTTGATGGTAATGATGGTTTTTGGAATCAGAATGCAGGAGCGCATAATTTATATATTAGAAATACAGGAACTGAAGGTAACATTATAATTCAAACTAAAGTAGGCGGTGGTAGTGATGGTGATATTATATTAGAACCGGGTGGTTGTAACAAGGGTATAGGTGGATGGATTAAGTTAGCAGCTAAAAATACAGGATCTGCTGTTTTCGTGCAACAACAACAAGATGGTAATAGCACATGTTGTATACGTGCACAAAATACATGTGATACAACTTCTGACACGCCAGCATATCTTCGAATGGAAACAAGAATCGGTGAAAGTACTTCCATCGAGGGATTTATAAAGAGAAAAGCTAAAGGTGGTTTACATGTATGTGGTGATGGATCAGGTCATCCTTTATTTTTAGGAGATAATTATACAACTTCCAACGGCACTATTAAATATTCTAATGTAGTACTAAATTTTGGAAATAATGAATATACTCTTTGTAGACATGACATTAATGGTTATGTTTTAGCTTCAGATAGAAGATACAAAAATAATTTATTAATATTAGATGATGCTATAAATATTATAAAAAAATTAACTCCATATACATTTAATTGGAATGAGGAATACATAAAGTCATTTATAAAATCAACAGGTATCCGAAAACCTGATGATAATGCAGAACTAGAAGTACTAAAATCATATGAAGAACAAATATCTGAATATAGAGATATGTGTAGTCATAGAGAGTTAGGTTTTATTGCACAAGATATTGAAGAAATTATTCCAGAAGTTGTTCGTAAAGATAGTGAAGGAATGTATGGTATTCAATATGATAAAATGGTTGCTCTTTTAACAAAAGCAGTACAAGAACAACAAGAACTAATAGAGTCTAAAGATAAAACAATTAAAAATCTCGAAGATCGTCTTGCGGCTATAGAGAAACACTTAAATTTATAAAAATGAAATTAGAAAAAAACGAATTATCAGAAGTATTAAAAGTAGTTGAAACATATGGATCGTTACAAGTTGAATTTGCCAGTGTTGAAGAACAGATGGAAAAAATAAAACAACAAAAGGATGATCTGTTAAATCGTTTAGAAGAAGCAAGAAAACAGGAACTTTTGATCATGAAAAAACTCGAGAAAAAGCATGGACCTGGAAAATTAAATTTGGATAATTATGAATATATTAAAGAAAGTACTGTCAAATAAATATTTCTATATTAGTGTGATTATACTTCTAGTTATTTTTTTAATTAGAAGTTGTCGTACACCAATAGAAAATTATGATCAAAATATAAAAGCATTAACTGATTCTGTTAGATTTTATAAATCTAAAAATGGAGAATTAGTATATGAGAAGACTGCTTTTATCTCTAAACAAAATGAACTAAGTCAACTAAATAAAGATTTAGTGAACGAAATTAAAGAATTAAAAGACAATCCAATAGTTGTTATAAAAACTAAATTTGTTATAGTTCATGATACTGTTGAGATTGAAGTCAATAGTGGTGATTATACTTATAATGAAGATAGCACAATTAAAAGTAGAACATTTGACTGGAAATTAGATACAGCATATGATTCTAATAATTACCGAACATTACATGGAGATTACATTGTAAGTGTAGATTCTAACATAAATATCACAACAACAGATTTCAGACTAATGACAGATGAAATTGGTATTGGTTTAGCTACAGGTTTGACAGAAGGTAAAGACAACAATGTTGAAATTTTTATAACATCAACATATCCTGGTTTTAAACCGACAAACATCGATGGTGCATTATTCGATCCTAGAGAATCTGAAGTTATAAAAAAATATTTTCCACCGAAAAGATGGAGTTTGTCTCCGTTTGTTGGTTATGGTGTATATGTTGATATAGCAAATGGTAGAGTTGGGACTGGAACAGCTGCAGGTATATCTGTTTCATATGCATTATTTCAATGGAATTTCAAGAAAAAATAAGAAACTAATATATGAATAATTCATTTTATGTACAATTAGCACCATATCTTTTATTAGAGTATTCATACTCTGATGTTAGCTATTATGGACATGAAGTAAAATTTGGTAAAATCACAAGTGAATATTATAATGGACAATGTCAATTAGTAAACGCTTCTGCATCACAAGATATTACACAGAATGTTTTGAATTATTCAGCTGCTCAATTGGGTAATTACCAATGGGCATCATTGAATATAAATGCACCTACTCCGTACATCAGTACGGATTCTAAATTAACATATGAAGATTTAACTGTTTTAAATCCAATTTCAGTTACATATGATACTGTTAAAGTTCACATAATGAGTGGGTATAGACTGGATGATTTAGACGGTCTTATAATTCAAGCATATGTTAAAGAAGCACAAACTACTAATACTACAATATTAGCAAACAATGTTTATTTAAACAGTGATAGTAGAGATATATTAAATCCCCATCCTATATTTTTAGGTGATAAAGTATATGACAGATATGTAGAATTTCTTATTCCTTCTACTAAAGAAGCAATTAGAGATTTCTTTGCAAATCCATTAAATTCAGTTTCAATCGGGTATCAGTATTCATCTGATAATCGAGGATTCTTAATCGATACTGCAGTATATATAAAAGCTATTGAGATAGAATCATCTACACAAGCAAATGGTAAATTAATTTTTAGTGCAGGTACTGAATATGAAGTAAATGTAAACCAAGAAGATAAATATGCAGGTCTTGCTGCAAATATTCAAGAAGCATCAGATGGAGATTATTTTACATACTATCCAACATATGACGGAAATTATATTCAAGATTTTATATCACAATTAAATGCATCAGGTGGTGATTATGTTGTTATAAATGATTTAGTTGTATATGAACAAGTTGGTGTTGATAGTTTATCGACATTTTCGTTTTCACAAATTCAAACTGATGGATTTGAAGAGTCTCTTAATTGGAGACCTATATTGAAATATCCAGAACATGCAGTTGCATTTTCTATTGACTATACGTGTAGAATTTATAATAGATCAAATGGCTTTCAGATGATCCGTAAAGCTTCAGTTACATCATATAATCCTAGAAAATATGGAAAACGATTAGATAGAATTAGTTTATCTACACAAAGTTATCCGCTTAAAGTTTATAATAAAGTATATGATGGTCCTACCGTCTCGTATTCAAAACCAGAGGGTAATACACAATTCAATACAGTTTATATTCCTGTGTTCTTTGATAGAAGAAATGTGGTTGTTCAACAACAAAGTATTACATCAGTTAATGATGGATCAACTATAAATGAATTTTATTTTGGTCAAGGTCAAGCTAGAATATATTTAGGTGATGCAGATAATTATGTGAAATTTATAATTAATGATGTAAATAAAGCAAATAATGCAATATCACATATAGATTTATCATACGGAACTGTGAATATTACATTTAAAGATAAAAAAGGCAAACTTATAACTATTCCAGCAGAAGATAGTACATCAACAACATTATCATCTTCAGGTGAAGTTGTATTTAAAATTACAAGTGATTTAGTTTCTACTATTTTATATGATTCTAAGGTAAAACCTTTTAGAATTACAATAAAAACAGACGATACCAATCCGACTATTTTATATAGTGGAACTGTAGATACGGTAGACAATTTAGGAAATGAATCTGAAAGATTGAATACATTAAAACAATCTAGTGCAACTGTAACATCATCAGCAATAAAAGTAAGCACCACAGGTGCTTCGGGCACTAATATTACATCAGGAACGAGTACATCTAATGCTATATTGCAAAATCAAGTACAGCCTTCATTCATCCCTGGATATAGTAACAATGATGGATCAATTTCAATCCGTGGTGGTGTAAAACCAATAAGTAATACAACCGTAAAGGCTGGAATGACTGGATCATCTACTACAACTAAAAATAAATAATATATAATGATATTAAATTCAAAAAATAATCAATATGTATTTAGATTGCCAAAAGGATTTATTTATCCTGATTTAGAAGAGAAGTATAATTTTTATTTGAAAAGATTACCTACTCCATTTGACAGTATAACTGATTATGTAAATCATACTGTTCAATCTGTTACATTTCCTTCAGTTTCTTCTGAAGTTGTAGAACAAATGGTTGGACGTCAAGTAGATTCAGATACACGTAAAGGTTTAACTAAAAATCCTCAGATATGGAGAGAATCGGTGGATTTAGAAAAAGCTATTGCTAAAGAATTTACTATTAATTTTAAACTTGCTGATGGATATTTGAACTATTGGGTTTTATATGAAACATATATGAGATACTTAGAGTATACAAATATGGAAGATTATATGCCAGATTTAGATTTAGCATATTTGGACAGAGATGGGTATGAACTTTTAAAAATATTATATCGTCAACCATTAATTAGTGGAATATCAGAATTAGAAATGAATTATTCTGCTACAGCAATGGAATTTAGAACATTTTCATTAGACATTAGATACAATATTTTTGAAATAGCAGTTGACTTAGTATAAACTTTAAACGAAATTTCAGTATAAATAATACTGATATATAAACATGAAAACATTTCTTGAGTGTATAAATGAACAGGTATGTAACTTTATACATACTCCAAAAACAATTAAAAAGGGTGATAAAGTTCAAGTAAAATTTGAAATGCTAGAAGGATCACCAGTTTCTGTCGTAGAAGCAGCATCAGATTCGTCCGTATATGACGGACAAACTATATTTCCTCATCTATTTGGTGGAGACATGATGGTTTTTGCCAAGTGGAATGGAAGAGAATGGATAAACTAAATAACATATTAACATGACTAAAGATCAAATTAAAAAAGCAATTATTATTGCAGGTGTTTTATTTCTTATGACATTTCTAAACACTTGTAATTCATGTTCATCAAAAAGTAATAGTAGACAGCTTATAGATGAAACAGATTCTCTTAAAAATGAGATTACAAATCTTCAAAAAGAAGTTAAAAATCTCAAAGAAGAATCAGTAACTACAACTGAATTAAAAATAGAAGGTTTGAAAGCTGAACTTCGTGCAATTGAAGCAACCGATCGTCGTAAAATCGATATGGATAGACAAGGTGAAATTCGTGCAGAAATAGAGCGTTTAGAATCTAAAAAATAACTACATAAAAATGATTACTAACTTTGAAGAGTTCTTGAACGAATCTAGATTCGGAGAATTTGCACCATTATTATTATAAAATGAAAGATGGTTCAGCTAAGAATCAAAATATTTCAGTGTTTGATGATTCGAATAATTCATATGAAGATGCAGCTAAAAATTAGATGAACAATATAAAAAGGCTCAAGAACTTTATAAAGATCGTAAAGCTAATTTTTATAAAAATGAAAAAGAAAAATACCGAAACGTAAAAGGTGGAAAAGGAACATATGATCATTTAGTTAAAAGAGAAGGCGATCTTGATTTTGCGATGGATATTTATGATAAAGCCATTAAATTCATGCATGAACATAATAATTTATATAGACGTGTCAAAAATGATTTGACTGGCACAGATCAATATAAAGTAGTTGAAGCTGCAAGAAAAATACAAGACATATATCCATCATCATTGATTAAAGAGACTGGACGTTTAAAACAACGTACTAAATCTTGGTATAAAACAGATGCTCCTATTGTAAAAGGCGCAAGTAAACAAGTTGAAGTTATACGAAATATGTATAAACAACTAATAAATGGATGTAAATTGTTAGGTAAGGTGCAAAACGTCAATCAATTGCACAATCTATGCGTTGGGGGGAATGTATTAATATGATAAGCGTAGGATTAGACTTTTCTAAAAATTCACCTGGTGTTTGTGTTCGTAATGATGATGATATAACTTTCATTTCATTTATTCGAGGAATACGAACACCTAAGAAAACAGCAATTCATTATGGAAACTTGCAAAACGTTGGTGTTGAAATATATCAACATACAAGGATTCCAACTCCTAAAGAAGAATATCAAGCATCTGAATTATGGAAAATAGAAGATGCTATAATTTTAGCAGATCTTATAGCTTCTAAATTGCCAGATCATATTGATATTATAGGAATGGAAGGATTTTCATATGGGTCAAAAGGTAATGCTGGATTAGACATTGCAGGATATTCATATTGTGTCAGAAGAGCATTATTTAAAAAATATGGAGATAAAATTAGAATCTTTTCTCCAAGTTCTGCTAAAATGAATGCAGGAAAGGGCAATGCTGGTAAAGAAGAAATGTTAGAGTTCTTTTTAAATACAGATGATGACGCATTAAAACAAAATGGAATGTGGAAAGGAATAACTGATAGTTCAATAGCAATTGAAAAACCTGTAGATGATTTGGTAGATTCATATTTTATTCAAGATTGTGCAAGGAAATCTTTTTATGATCCAGATGTATTCAAGAAAAAACCAAAAGTTAAAAAGTCAAAAAAGAAATAAAATGACGTTTTAAAAAAGATATATATAAATCAACTAAAGTTATTACTATGAGTGAAAAAAAAACAACAAATGAATGGAGCAGATGTTCCAGAAACTGGATCAAAAATGTCAGAAACAACTGCAAAAGGAACTGAGCAATTTCCAGGTTCGAAAGAATCACCTAAACATAAACCTAAACATAAACATCTAGTAGAATATTATCATATAATGAATTTGTTAAGGATTCTACAGATAAATTTAATAAACAAACAATCGAAAAAACAGCAATGTCAGGAGAAAAAACTGGTGATAAAGGTGTAGCTACATTGGAAAGTGAAACTATTGATGAAGCTGTTACAAAAATTAAAAAATTCGAAGAATTTATAGAAGATAAAAATGATGAAGAAACTCCAGCAGAAGGTGAAGGGACAATTGAGTCACCAAAGGCATCTTCATTCGAAGATTTTAAAGAAGAAGAAACAACTCCACCCACAGAAGGTGAAGGAACAACTGAATAATTAAACGGAAAAAGAAATTTATATATGTCATTTAAAACTTTTTTTTGGATGGCGTATATAAAATTTGATTGAGTAAATAAACGGGCAATAAACGAAAATATCTCGGCGATAATTTGGACATCGCTCCATATCCCTGAAGATGAACTATTTACAAATCTTGAATAATAAATAAACAATTTAAACAAAAATTAAACAGGCAAAATTATGACAGAATTTAATGACATTTTCAATCTAAGTAACGAGGACTTTGTTGAAAAAAACGAGAAAAAAGTTTCTGAGTACTTTAAACCAGACCCAAAAAAGGGTAAAGATAACACTTATAAAGCGTTAATCCGTTTCATACCTTTCTACAAAGATCCTAAAAAATCTAAAATTAAAAAGTATTCTTATTGGTTAACCGATCCACTTACATCTGATGGATTCTCTGTTGATTGTCCTTCTACAATCAATCAAAAATCAATACTTCAAGATACTTTCTGGAAGCTTAAAAAATCTCCTTCAGTAGCGGAACAAAAACTTTCCGATAAATTCAAAAGACGTGAAAATTATTATTCACTAATTCAGATTGTTAAAGATGATCAAGAACCAGAAAATGTTGGTAAAATCAAAATTTTCAAATTTGGTCAAAAATTGAATAACATTATTCAAGGAGAAATTCAACCAGAATATGGAAAACCATCAAATCCTTATGATCCATTCAAAGGTAGAGTAATGGCGTTACATGTAAATATTGTAGCTGGTTTTAATAATTATGACACCACAAAATTTGTAGGTGATGAATCTCCAGTAATCATTGATGGTAAACCAATTGAAAAAACACAAGAAGGGATGAATGCTTTTGTAGAATATCTTAAAGCAAATTCACCAGCTCTTGAAAAATGTGATTTCAAACCATGGACAGAAGATGAAAAAGCAAAAATAAAATCAGTTATTGAGAATACTGTACCGGGTGTAAGAACTATGGAAACTACTGCAAAAGCTGCAGCTATTGAAACTCCAACACCAGTTAAATCTCAAACAATTACATCTTCATCAGAAGTAATGCCAGAAGCTAAAACAGCGCCAGCTGGAGATGCAATGGATGAACTAAATCTTGAACTAGATAATACTAGTTTCGATGAAGATTTATATGCAGGATTATAATCTACTCATGTATTAATTCACAAACCTGGCCAAGTAAAATTGGCCATTTTTTTTCTCAAAAAAATTATGACTCTAGACCCAATATTTAGTGCTTCATCATATGATGTTGAAGATTTGTCAAATGAAGATAAAGTAGCAGTATGGGATAAAATAATAAATTGTTTACGTCAAGTATTAGCTTCTGAGTTTTCAGATCCATATAAAAGAGAACCTATTACACATGCCGATAGAGTTCAATTTGCATGTCCATATTGTGGTGACTCTTTAAAAGATAATAGAAAAAAGAGAGGCAATCTTTTTCAAGACACTTTATATTATCATTGTTTTAATGGTGATTGTGGTGCTAGAATGCCAATTTATTATTTTTTGAAACAGAAACACTTATTAGATAATTTTTCACTTCCCGAACAATTATATTTAAAAAATACAGCGTCATCATCATCTATTGACTTAAAACAAATTAAAGAAAAATTTGGATTAGAATCATTCTTCTCTGATGAAATTAAAAACTTAAGTATCAATCGTAAGTTTTTGATGAAATCATTAAAATTGCAAGAAATAACGGGTTCTAGAATTGAAAAATATCTTGTTGGAAGAATGCAAACAGATTTTCAAAAATTTGCATATGATCCTAAGGTCAGGAATGTGTTTGTGTTTAATTTGACCGCCGATAGAGAGGACGTAATAGGGTTGCAAATAAAAACCTTTAAAAAAAGAAATCCTTATCTCACACATAAACTTTCGAGCATTCATGAAATGTTGGGAATATATGATGAAGATCATAAAGAGCAATTTGAAAAAATAGATCATTTATCAAATATATTTGGAATTTTTACTGTTGATATAAATAAACCAATAACAATATTTGAAGGGCCTCTTGATAGTTTTTTATTTCCAAATTCTGTTGGAATATGTTCAGCAAAAAATTCTATTCCATTTGATATTGAAGGTGCACGATATTTTTACGATAATGATAAAACTGGTAAAGATTATGCGATGAGAAAAATTTCAAATGGTAAGTCGGTATTTTTATGGAGAAAATATATTGAAGATAATAAACTATCATCATTCTCCTATAAAATAAAAGATTTAAACGATTTACTAATGTTTATTAGAGATAATAAACGAAAATATACAAAATTTGTCGATTACTTTTCGAAAGATCGATATGATATGATGTTTATATGATTTATGAGATAAATTATAAAGGGAAATTTATAGAAATATATGAAAATGACTACAAAATAGGAGTTTTACGTAATTCATTTCCACATGATATGAATTTTAAAACATTATCGTTTAGATATGATTTTTTGATAGAATTCAGAAAAGTGAACATCATAAAAACCTCCATATAAAGAAATATGGCTATGATAGAACCAGAAGAAATAAATAGAACACATATTGATTTTGAAGATGAATTCAGGTTATCATGCAATATAGATTTTGATGGAGCCGATATTTTATATGATGGAATGAATGAATTGGAGTTTACTATTAAAAAGAAAGAAGAGAAAATTACAAAAATAGAAATTGTAAATCATGCCGACAACAGAAGAAACAACAGGAACAAAACTAAATCTGCACTCTTTTGATTCAACAGAAACAAACGAATCAGAAGAACCAAAAAAAATAGACATTTATACTAGATTTGTTCAAGAACGTGATGAATGGACTAAATCAATAAAGAATATCTCTTCGCGGTTCAAAAAAGTTGAAGATATGGATCAAGTTCAGATAGATCTTTATTCTTCACGTCAAGATATTGTAGAGTATATGTATCGTTTAGGAGCTATTCAAGCAAATGTACGAAAAAGATGGATGTCAGCATATAAAAAAGCATATGATGATCTTTCAATGAATCAGGATTATCGTTATACTGATAGAGAAAAATCAAAGTTTGCAGAAGAACAAACTGGAGAACTTAAAACACAGTTAGACATATTTCAAAATCACATAGATTTCTTCAAAGAATCAATAAAGACTATTGACAATATGGTGTTTGGAGTAAAACATAGAATAGAAATAGAAGACTTTAAACGAGGTGTAAAATAAATAAAAATAAAAATGAAAGAATTAATACAAGAATCATTATTTTCTATTGAAGCAATACGAAAAATATAAATTAATGTCAGTAAATACTTATGGTTTAAGTAATACAATTGAAATAGAAGGAGACACTATTGATGAATTGGTAGATTTATTAATGACTGAACCAACATATTTAGATAAGTTTGTAGATATGTCTGTAGTTAGCATGGAAATACTCAAACCTAAATTTAAAATACACACATATTTAGTTGGTGAACTTCCTAATGGCAGTATGCAATGGGAAAATCCTGAGTCTAAAAATACATACGAAGAAGACTGGGAACAGGCAACTGCATTAAAACCAATAAAAGTTTATTTTGATAAATCAGTAGTTGTTAACAGCACAGAAATGGATAAACTAATTGTCGAGCATTCTGGTTATATGTACTATGTTAAACTTGTAAACGATGTTGTTAATGCCAAAAAAATGGATGAAAACAAACACCGTGTAGAACAAGCTGCTATTAAAAAACAAAACGATATTTATATGTTAGCAAAAATGATTAAACATAATGAAGATTTTGAAGATATGCTTAATAAAGCCAAAGAATTACAAATTGAGAAAACGTCAGTAATAGATGAAACTGGATCTATTAAAGTTATAGAGTAATTTTAATCCATTAGATATATAAATCAAAAAAATGTTATGGGAATTATATATCTAACTAAAAATTTGATTAATAATAAAATATATGTTGGTCAAAGTAAGTATAATAATGACACGTATTTAGGTTCTGGTGTAACAAATATGGTCATGAAAATTTTCAAAAAACTATATTAGAGAAATGCAATGATGATCATTTAAATGAACGCGAAATTTATTGGATAGATAGATTAAATGCATGTGATAAATCTATAGGATATAATATATCACCAGGAGGATATGCTCATCGGAAAGCTATTTCAAATGGTACAAAAGGAAGAATAGTTTCTGATGAAACTAAACAAAAACTAAGAAAATCTAATCAGAATAAAACACAAAAACATTCTATAAAATTAAGATGCTTAGATTTAAAATCTAATGAAATTACAATATTTAATAATGTTGAACAGGCAAAACGAGTATTGAATACTACTAGATATAAATTATTACACAATAAATTAGAAGGTTTTGAAATAAACAGAATATAATATGAAATTAATAGTAACTGAGAATTTAGAATTTCTTAGAATTGTTGAAGCTACAGAAATAGAACAAGAACAAATTCAATTTTCATTAAATAGAAGAATACGCGGCTGGTTTTTTAATCCACTCGTCAAAAAAAAAATATGGAATGGGTATATTCCATTTTGTAAAAATAATTTCATTCCTATAGGTCTTTGGATGGAAGTTGTTAAAATTGGAGAACATTTTAATTTTCCTGTTGAAATAACAGGTCTTGAACGAATCGTTGATTATTCATTCGATAAAGAGCATTTTAAACAATTTTGTGAAGATTTTTTTGTAGATAGCACATTTAAACCTAGAGACTATCAAATAGAGTCAGCTGCTGAAATACTCAAATATAGATTATGTTCATCTGAAATTGCAACTTCCGCTGGAAAAACATTCATCGTATTTATAATTTATGCATACTTAAAAAGTATGGGTAAATTAAATAAAATAGCAATCATTGTTCCGAATACAACACTGGTTATGCAATTAAAAGATGATTGGGAAGAGTATAATGATGGAAAATTAAAAATGAAAGTTCGTCAAGTTTATGGAGGATCTAAAGATAGAGAATCTGATGCAGATGTAATAGTTGGAACATTTCAATCATTATGTAAGAAAACTTTAGACTATTATAAAGGAGTTGATGTTGTATTCTGTGACGAAGCGCACCAATCAAGCACGGCATCAGTTAAAAATGTAGTATCAAAATGTAAAGATTCTATATATCGATTTGGATTATCAGGAACAATTAAAGAAGATGATTCTGCAGATTTTGCAACTGTTACATCTCTACTCGGTCCATTAGTTAAAACAATTTCTCCTAAATTTTTATTTAAAGAAGGTTATGCTACACCAGCAAAATTCAAAATTATTGTGTTAAAATATAATGATGATATTTGTGAAAAACTTTCAAAGATAAAAAGAAGTAAACAATTAGAAGGAAGCCAACTTCTTGCATTTGAAAAAGAAATTGTAATTAAGAATCCAGCTAGATTCAAATTTATTACTGACTTGGTGAATAAGTCAACAAAAAATTCTATGGTGTTATTCTCTAATGTTAAAGATCAATATGGTAAAAAAATATATGAACATCTAAAAGAACATAGTAATAAACAATGTTTTTATGTTGATGGTAGTGTAAATCAAGACAATCGCAATTACTTCAAAAAAGAAATGGAAGTAGGTACGAATAAAACATTGATTGCATCTTTTAATACTTTCTCGACAGGTATTTCAATTAAGAATGTTCATAATATCATATTCATAGAAAGTTATAAAAGTGAAATTATTATCAAACAATCTATTGGTAGAGGAATGAGACAACTTGAAGGAAAGGAAGACTTTACAATTATCGATATAGTTGATGATATATCATGGCAAGGACGTGACAACTATTTATATAAACATGGAAAGGCTAGATTAGAAATGTATAAGGAATATACAAATGATATAAAAATTCATCGTATAAATCTCTAATCATTTTTATTTCACATGTTTTTTTATTATATTTATATATGATTACTAACGTTGCACATACAGATATAGTTAATAATTTCAATAAGACGATTGGTGTGCTCACATATATTGCAGCTTCAACAAATAATGGATTTGAATATACTACACGTGAAACTTTACACGAAGATCGTATAACGTATGAAATCGATATTGATGGAGGTGATAAGTATGAATTATTAGATATTGATTTTAATGAAGACATTTTAAATAATATTACTCATATTTCATTAAAAAAGATGAATTTAAAAAGTATTCCAAATGTTATTTATAAAATGGAAAACTTACATTCATTAAAATTAATCAGTAATAAGATTAAATTTATTGGTGATGATATAGTAAATTTAAAACGTCTTCACTTAATATCATTAAATAATAACAATATCAGTAAAATAAATCCGTTAATATCAAAATTAGAAAATATCAACTATCTAATATTTGATAATAATCCTATAAGATCTATTCCTAAAGAATTATCAACAATTGATACTACATATTTTAAATTAAACTCACGTTTAACAAAAATTGATCCATGTTTTGCTACATGGAAATCATTTAATAATTTGAGTTTACATATTTCTAATAAAAATTGGATATCGTTATTAATTGAATCACCTGATGTATTCAATCATGAAAATTTTCCAAATGTATGGCCTGCTAAATTTGATATTACAGATAAACAGGCTAAATTATTTGGAGATAAAATATTAACATATTCAAGTCTACTTAAGACTTTCATTTTTGGTTTAATGAATTATGATCAAAAAAAGAAATTTGGACATACAGCAAACGTAAAACTTACTGCGCTTAAAAAAGATTTCTAGACGTAAGAACTTTTTATTTTTAGTTATATAACTTGTATTAAGAATTAACTTTGGTATTCATGAGTCATTTTGGCTTTTGAGTTTGTTTCAGCAAATGAAATGAGTATCACTGTAAAAATCAATTTAACTAAAAATAAATTAAGTAATTATGAATGCACAAACATTACAGGCGATGCCTGAGCTCTTTATTACGAGCAACCACAACAGATTAAAGTCATACGACAAAAAATCTAAACTACCTAAGGTTTATTTACCCGGAAATACACATTTTGAATTTGAATTTTTTAATCCTTTACAAGAGCGTATTGGTATGAAAATTTACATTAACGGAAATTGTATTAATTCTCAACAACTTATCATTATTAATCCAGGACAACATGGATTCCTTGAACGCTATTTGGACACAGATTCAAGAAAATTTTTGTTCGATACATACATGATTAATGGAGGTAATGAAGCTGCAAAAAAAGCTATCGAAAAAAATGGTTTAATTAAAGTTGAGTTTTTTAAAGAACAACAACAATTAAGTCTTAATAATGGTTGGTACTCGATAGGGGGATCATTCGGAGGGCCTGATTATACATATTATAATAATACAGGTAATCCAGTATATGGAGATATTTTTACTACTCATGATGGAGCTGGAGATTTTACATGTTCAGCAACATTAGACATGATGCAAAATATTTCAGAAGTAAAAGGTAGTTATAGTCCTAGAAAATCTCCAGCTACCAGAAAATTGTCTAAAAAGGTTTCTAAAAATGTAGAAACTGGAAGAGTAGAAAAAGGTGAAGTTTCTAATCAAACATTTGAAACTACTACATTTAACGCGATGTATAGTTCTTTTCATGATGTTGAAGTTCAACTTTTACCAGAAAGCACAAAACAAGTAAACGTTGGCACTCAAACTTCTGTATATTGTCCAAATTGTAGATATAGAATTAGAGATGCTAAAAAATGGAATTTTTGTCCAAAATGTGGAACTGATATTCAAAACATATAAATGAAAACAAAACAAGTAATAATTGTTCGTAATGATTTAAAAATGCGAAAAGGAAAAATGTCAGCACAAGTTGCTCATGCTTCTATGAATGCATTACTTAAATCAATGTCATACGAAAAAGTTCATATGATAACTTCTCCAACAGAAAACTCATATGATGAATACACCAGAACACTAAAGTATAATGAATTTAGTGCAATGGAACAATGGTTAGAAGGGAAATTCACAAAAATTGTTTTGCAATGTGATTCACTTCAACATTTAGAATCATTACATGCAACTGCTGTAAGTATGAAACTTCCGTGTTCGGATATTATAGTTGATGTTGGCGATACAGTATTTAATGAACCAACTGCTACTTGTTTTGCAATTGGACCAGAATTTAGTGATAAAATCGATACTTTAACTAGCTCTCTGAAGTTAATGTTATAAACAAAACTCATATAACAAATGGATAGTTTTTGTACAGCTATCCATTTGTTATATTTATTCAACGAAATAAATTTTTTATGAGAATATTAGACGTTGTTACAAATAAGTTTATAACAATCATTCTTAAAGAGAAAGATAAATTTATAGCAGGAATGTGTAAATTTTTTGAAAACACGAAACAAGAGGGACGTGAAACAAAGGAAGCATTTCAATACATGCAAAAATATATGCGTGGTGAAAAACTTACTGCGGAAGAAAATGATGCATTTAAAACACAAACGGGAGATGTGTTAAAAGGGCTTGGAATTATAGTTCCATTTGCATTAATTCCAGGAGCTTCTATATCAATTCCAGTTTTAATAAAGCTGTGTGATAAATTTGGAATAGATTACACAAGTGTATTACCTAGCGCATTTAAAGATGGACGAACAAAATAAAGATTTTTTTGATAAGACTCTAGTAGCAGATTTATTAAAAGAACGAAAAAATATAAAGAATATGTGGAAAGTGGATGGGTAAAAACATCACCAACACCAATTCTATCGAATTTTGATTTTGCTTCATTATATCCAACAACAATGAAGACGATTGATCCAGATATAAAAGAAAGAGAGATTGCAATATGGATTTAAAATATAACTTTTTTGATATAGAATCACTTATATTTTGTGGTGATGTTCATGGAAAATTTACACAATTACAATATAAAATAAAACAATATGATCTTAAAAATTGTATAATATTTGTTTGTGGCGATTTTGGTGTCGGGTTTGAAAAACCGGGATATTACAATGTTGAACTTGGAAAATTAGATAAATTTTTAAAATTACATAATAACTATTTATTTGCTATTAGAGGTAATCACGATGACCCTGAATATTTCAGTGAGAATAAGGAATATGGGAATGTTATTTTATTGCCAGATTATAGTATTATTGGTGTAAATGGTTATATGATCCTGGGTATTGGTGGAGGTACATCTATCGATAGAAAACAACGTATAGCTCATGACATAAAAATAAACAACCAATACAAAAAATATAATTCTAAACGTAGATATACAAGCTATTGGCCAAATGAGGCTATAGTTGTCGACGGTGAAAAAATCAATGAGATTAATGAATCGCCCGATAATATTGATGTTATATTTACACATTCATCTCCAAACTTTTGTGAACCTTTTACTAAAGACGGTATACTTGGATTTATTAAACTTGATCCACAGTTAGTGGTTGATTATGATAAAGAACGTGAAAGCTTGACACAAATATATGATGAATTAAAAAATAAAAATATCTCACACTGGTTCTATGGACATTTTCATGAATCATACAGACTTGAACATGAAAATGTTCAATTTATTGGAATCGATGAGTTGGAGTTCAAAGAAATGGTGTTACTTAATGAAAATTAAATTAAATTAAATTATAACAATGGAGACATGGGAAATAGTTCTAGAAGAACTGAAAGCTACTAAAGATTGGAAAGAGGTATTAGATACCGAATTTGATTCTGGTCGTTATTATGAATTACCGTGGATGATCGACTATTTTAGAGAAAAAGGTGATACTGAAGCAGTAGAGTACATTATTAAACTTGAAGAAGAAATTGAAGCAAAAGAAGGACGTAAATATGCAATCGGCGACAAGTTTATAATGAACAATGATATTGTAGAATGTGAAGTCGAAATTACAGATTTCGATACCGATGGTTCTGCTTGTGTAGAATATACTAACATAAACTACAAATCATCCAAGAAAAAAATTCCATCGGTAAATATTAAAGATTTAAAAAGATTGCGTTAATGTCAAACATATATTACATACACGGTTCAGCAGATTCAGTGGATAAAGATATTTTTTATGTCTTTGATGAAATGCCTCTGTTTCAAGATGCGAAACGATTTTGTGATGCATCAAAGAAGAAAATAGAAATATCATCGTCATAAAGAATGGTATAGTTGTTGATTGTTATAAAGGAACATGTGATGAAATTCAAAACGGTTTAATCGACACCTATCATTTACATTTAAAAGATCAAAAGCATCCTCCACTTATTATCAAACGTGCTGACCGTGATGTAATGTTAAAGACTATATGTGTACTTAGATGTTTTTATCACACTTCTCAAGAACGGATAAACGTCAATTAGTCAAAGCGGTAAGAATAATGTTATTGAAGTTCGAAAAATATTTGCATTTCAATTAGCTCAAATTATCGGGTTGACTAAAGGCGTTGAAATATATACAAAACAAGCAGCGGTTGCACATTTTCCAACATTAGAACCATACCTATACAGAAAAGAAACTACTGCTGACAATTTGATTGTCATATTTAATGACTTTATCGACTATTGTGAAAAAATCAAATATACACAACAAGATGATATTGTTGTGTTTGAGAACTCAACTAATTCATATGATTTAAAAACAGAAATTGTATTATGAAAAACATAAAATTAGTATTAATAACTGCATTTATGATTATGATGACTGCATGTCATAATGTTGTTGTATGGACACCAGGCCAAGCATTAATAGTTACTTTATTTATTATCGTTGCGATAATAGTTGTAATGATAAAAATTTCACATGCTTTAGAGAAATGGTGGGAAAAATAAATTTAAGAAATAATGGCACAAAAAGTAGTAAAATTAGTAGCAGTAGTTCCTGATGCAGGTTCAGAACCAATAATATCGAGTTTAGCAGAATTACAATTATGGCTTGATGAAGAGGCTACTGTATCTTCTGTTGTAGCTGGAACAGGAACAGAAGAAGGAAACTATATATTTGTATTAACAGTTCCTGATGATTTTGTAATTCCTACAATAGAATAATGGCAAAACCAGTAAAACTAATAAAGTTAGAAGGAACTGTTGAAGAACTTGCACAAATAATTAGAGACTCTAGAATTACTGAGACTTTTGTATTTAAAAAGGATCGGTCTAGAGTTTATACTTATGTGTGTGGGAAGATATAGAAAAATGGTTTATTAACTATGCGGATGGAAATAAAGCAGGTCCCACTGAGTATTCTAGATGGCAAACGGATAGGCAATTAGAAGCTACAATTTCATTTTATATGGGTTTTGGTAAACTGTTTTTATATAAAGTAGACAAATCTACAGACGTTGAACAATTTGATGATTATTAAAAAAATTTTTGGAATTAGTGACAACTCCATACTTTATCATGTTTCTTAAAGTTTAAATTATTTATTTTTCTATATAATGATCGTTCAGATATATTTAATGCATGTGCAGCCTTTTTAATAGTTTTATTAGAATTTAATGCATTTAATATCATCATATTTGTCATAGATTCAATATTTAAGTTGGACATATTTATATCATTAATGTTTTTAAATGAAGTTCCACTTGTTATATTTTTAAGAGGCCCTGTGTTTAAATCTAATCTGCCTATAGTATAAATTATATTATTTTCTAGAATATTAGAATCTTTAACAGATAAATTATTATCTATTATTATTATTTTATGATTTATATATGGATATTCATATTTTATATGATCAATTCTATTTCCATTTCCTCTACCAACATAAAAAGGTTCATATTCAAATATATATGACCCATATTGAAATGGACCTGGCTTATCTGTATTTAACGCAATATATACATAATTTTCAAATGTATTATTTTCTATTTCGACAAACTCATCAAACTCATCATTTAAATCAGACAAAGATATATTAAAATAATTAATAATAGCTTCTTCTATTAAATCACTAATTGTTATAGATGTGTTTTCATTAGACTCTATTTTTATACGTATATTTTCTAATTTTTTTAACAATTTATTTGAACATTCAAATTCCATATCATATAATTTTGTTATATATATCTAAATGATATGACAAAACTATGACAAAACTATGACATATGTATAATTTTTCACTTTGGCATAGTTTTTGTGTTTATTTATACAAATAACACACAAACAAAAATAAACATTAGAAATTATGAAACAAGAAAACAGAGACTTCGTAGATTTTTTTAACCAAATTTTTGGTCAGATTGACTTTATGCCAGGCATGAAACAACAAGATTATTCAATAAAGCATGGTGATAATGAAAGCACTTTATTGTTAGCAGTTCCTGGTTATTCAAAAGATGATATTACTATCACAGTAGAAGATAATAATACTATCACAATAACTGGTGAATCTAAATCTGGTTTAACAAGTGTACTTAAAAGAACATTCACAATTCCAGCAAATAAAATTGATATGGATGCGATTGTTGCTAAAGTTGAAAATGGTGTATTAGCAATTATCTTTACACATGCGAAAAAAAGTAAAAAAACAATCAAAGTACAGTAATATCATTTTTTTTCATGAATAAATTATTAATTTTACACATATAATTAATTTTTTATACGATGATACTTACAGAAAAAATTGGTCCAGATACTCCACAACACATTGTTGATGTTGTAAATCTGTTAAAGAAAAAAGTAAAACCACTAAATCTTAAACACGTCGATTGTTGGATTGCCGGTGGTTATTTTAGATCGGCATTTAATGATGAAGAAATTCATGATATTGACATCTTTTTCAAGAATATAAATGACATTGATGTATTGAAATCTACTTTAAATGAAGGTTTTACTGAAAACTCTTACCATGTTAGAGGAAACTTTAATGATCCAACATCGGGTAGAAGTAAAGACGATGATGTGTCATTCGCATTCGCAAAAGCAGAATTTAAAGTTTCAGTAGATTTAATTAAAAAATTCACATATATTAATGCTGAAGAATTACTTTCTGATTTTGACTTTTCTGTATGTAAATTTGCATATTCTGTGAAAGACAATACTTTTTATTATGATTCAAAAGGATTTATTCATCTTAAGGCAAAACGACTTGTTATAACTAATCCGGAGTTTAATAATCCGGTTGGTTCAATGAAAAGATTGAAAAAATATTTCTCGTATGGTTATGATATTAGTTCAGAAAGTATCAATCTGATTGCAAATAGAATTGCAGAACTTGGAACATCTTGTATTAAAACATCTTGTATTAAAGTTAATATGTATGATGATGATGAAGCAAAAGATCAGATTAAAATCAATGCATTTGATTTAATATTACCAAATGAAAATTGGAAAGTTTATTTGGAAATGAATCCAAATGTAATTTTGCATAAAAGTTTCCCTGACACATTCAATATGCCAGTAAATAATGAAACTCAAGAACGACTCATTAAAATGGCAAGATCAAAAACTATTGAATGGGATAAAATCAAAGGATTTGTTAGTGAAGAAAATTGGGATAATTCACGTGGTGCCAGAGGTATGGCAAAACTGAAAAAAGGTTTTTAATGACTTCCCAAGAAGCTAGCGTGTAAATTCGGAAAGAGATCTTCAGCAATACTTAAAAATTCAAAATAGTATTGCTGAAGCAGCTTCTCATGGAAGTTTTGAAATAACTATATGGAATATTTCCATTGAAGAAGCTCTTAACGAATTTTAGAAAAAGAAGGATATGAGTATCCAACGTCATGACAATGTAACAATAAAGTGGTAACTTTTAACTAAGGTGATATGAGACGACTTACAATTGAAAAAACTATAACACCGAGAGATTCCAAGTCATTAAATTTATTTTTCACGGATATTCGAAATTATGAAGTAATGACACACGAAGAAGAGTATGAAATCTTCGAAAAATACAACAATACAAAAGATGAAAAATTATTAGAAGAAATTGTTCATAGAAATCTCAAATTTGTTGTGAGTGTTGCTAAACAATATATAACATCACAATTAGCATTAGAAGATTTAACTATGTCTGGTTGTATAGGTTTAATTAAAGCTGCCGAAAGATTTGATTATACTAGAGGATTTAAGTTTTCAACATTTGCTGTATGGTATATACGAAATGAAGTAATTTTGTATATTATAAATCAGTCTAGAAATGTTCGTATACCTTCACATATTTCTCTTGAAATACGAAAGATTCAAAAGAAGATAGAAGCAAACGAAGAATTAACAGAAGAAGAACTTATTAAATATTCCAAATATCAAGAAACTCAGTCAATAATGTCATTAGATAAAGTGACTGATGAATATGATCCGCTTTCATCTATCGAAAATTCTAATGCAGATAATCCGTTACTTGAATTAAATCTAATAGATAAAAATATTGTTTTAAACAGAGTTTTACATCAATTAGGTGATAGGGAGCAATTAATTATTGAGCATCTTTTTGGTCTTAATGGTAAGAAAGTTGCATCTATAGAAGAAGTTGCAATAATGATAAATTGTTCATCTGAACTAGTCCGACAAATTAAAAACCGTTCTTTATATAAAATGAAACGTCTATTAAAAGGAAAGGCTAAGGATATGTATTTTTCTCTGGTTTCTTAATTCTCACCCACATTTTTTGATATATGACAGATAAAGAACAAAAATATCATGATAAATTAATTATAATGATTCATGATTTATTAGCAGCTGGAGAATCTATGGTTGACGCAGCAGAAACATGTGGTCATGATGATTGTGTCGATGAATGGAATAGAATTTCTAAAAAGGCAGAAAAAGAAATGTGCTTAAATGAAGCATGTATTGCTTCATACAGAGAAGAAGCGAATAAAAGAAGAGAACAACGTGAAAAAGCAAAAGAAGAAAATTTCCTCAAGAAAAATAAAGCTGAAGATGAAGAAATTTTAAAATCTTTTGGATTAACACTTGATGATCTTAAAAATGGAAAAATCTAAAAGAAAGTAAGCAAAATGGGTGGAAGAGCAATGAGTCTGTTAGGAATTGAAACAGAACGTAAAACAACAGTTGAACATTTGAGAATTCAAAAAGAATTGATGCCTATTATTGCAGAAATGTTTAAGACAAAAGTAAAAGGTGTCAAGTTTTATCACAAGAAGGAATCTCATGGAGATTTAGATATACTTATCTTAAATCATGGAAACCTTGGAAATGTTGCTAAAACACTTGAGGTGTCATTTGGTCCAGTGTATTCAAATGGTAATGTTTATTCTTTTGAATATGATAAGTATCAAGTAGATATTATTCCTCAACCTACACGTATTTGGGATTTTTGTCATGATTTTTTTGATTACGATCCCTCTGGAAATTTGATGGGGAAAATTGCAGCAAAATTTGGGTTAAAATATGGATTTCAAGGGTTGGTTTATCCATTCCGTACATATTCTGGACGTTTATCTACTGATATTAATATTTCTACAGATTCAAACAAAATTTTTAAATTTCTTGGATATGATTATTCTCGTTACTTGAAAGGATTTGATACAACTACTGAAATTTTTGAATGGATTGTTGAAAGTAAATACTTCAGTATGGATTCATTTTTGATGGATAATTTGAATCATATCGATAGAAAGCGTAATAAGAAACGTGCAACATATCAAGAATTTTTGACATGGGCAAATGAAAATAACATTGAGTCTAAATACACCATTAAAAAAGATAAAGAATCATATATTGACGTCATTGATCAATTTTTTCCAGAAGCCGAGTTTAAAATTAAACTTGAACATTTACGAAAAAAAGACCATGAGAATCAGTTGATTTCTGAAAAATTTAATGGTCGTCATGTTATGGAATGGACTGATATTAAAGGCAAAGAACTTGGTGCTATTTTATCAAATTTTGATTCATATTTAGGAGATGTGAGACGTAACTTTTTATTAAATTCATCAGCTGATGAAATTGAAGTATTTTTCAAAACTTGGTATAACCGATAATATTACATTGACATTGTCAGATTAGCATAGTGGTCCAGTGCGCAATATCCATGTGAAGAGACATGAGTTCGAATTTCGTATCTGGCTCTAATTAAACCAAGAAAAAATGTCAAGTTATTTTAACTCTCTAAGAGAAGGTGATCTTTATGAAGGTCAAGAACTTGGACTATTAAAACAAATTCAGAGTGTGAAGAAAAATTGTTATAAAAGATCCTGATTATTTTGATTTGAGTGGATATAAACGAGTTATGATAACAGATAGAGAATTAGAAAGATTAGACGTCTATGTATTAGACACTAAAGGTGGATTTTATCATGATAATGAAGACTGGGCGATTGTTCCAGTTGATAGATCACGACATATTTGGGAATTTTGTTCAATGAGTTGTATTGATGGTTCTATGGAACCTATTTTTAAAACTACTAAAGAAATGACATTAGATGATTTTGCAGAATTATATTATCATGTCACTCATAAAGAATTAACATATGATAATTGACCTCATAAAAAATGTAAAACTAATGATAGAGTTGCACAAAAAGCTCTATATGACAATTATTCTCCGTTATTGTTTGCTTTATGTAAACGACGAAGGATACTTGTGGAGCATCTGAAGTTTTACAGTCAAACTTGTTCAAAATGTGGCAGTGTTCATAAATCGTAAAGGTGAACTTTATGAATGCATAAGTTGTGGTTATGTTATAGATGCAGACTTTAATGCTGCATTAAACATTCTGCATAGAGGAGCATATGGTCCCTCTACTACAAAAAACTTAATTTTTATAACTTTTTATAGAAATTAGTAATTATTAGACATAGATGTAAAGGAAAATGAGATTTAATTCTCATTTTCAAAATCTTTGTTATATTCAATCAAATCACGAGTCAGGCATTATCTGGCTCCATAATTATTGAAAATGATAAGCAAAAAATATATTACGTATGATGAGAAAGAATTGATAGCTGAAATAAATTCAATACGTAAAAATCTTTCTCAGATGAAACCAGCAGTATACATACAAGATACATTTGCAAATGATTGATTTTGATTGATTGATTATTGGAAGTTGAATAGCTAAATTGGTAGAGCGCCTGAAGAAAAACTCAGGAGATGAGGTTCGAGTCCTTACACAAGAAATTGTGAGTATGGTACTATTGCGGGTTCGAATCCCGCTTCAACTACAAAAATAAGTATTATGATATTATTGACGTCTGAAGATATTCATGGACTTGATTATGACTTAACAACGGGATTAATTGATGAAGAAGAATATGATGAAATTGTACAACAGATAATCGATGAACGATTAATAAAAATGGTAAGAGATGGATCTGGATAGCAGCAAAAGTTGTTGAAAATGAAAAAAGATTAGCATTAGAAAGAAACAAAGAATATGCTAATCTTATGCGTCGTAAGAAAATATTGACTGAAGAAATAACGTCAATAGATAAACAACTTGAAAAAATAAACTCAAATATGAAAATATCGGTTACTGTAAGTTTTCCGGGTTTTGCGTATTAAAACTAAAACTTTAATTGAATAAAATAATCATGAAATACAAAACTCCAATAAACAACAATTACTGTGCAGTTGTTGTAGAAATTAAAACACTTGTTCCAATTGAAAATTGCGACAACGTTGTACATGCAATCATCATGGGTAATCATGTAGTGGTTTCTAAGAACGTTAAAGTTGGTGATGTAGGTTTATACTTTCCATTAGAAACACGTCTTTCTAATGAATATTTGAGCATCAACAATCTTTACAGAAAACCTGAATTAAATGCTGATAAAAATGAAAAAGGTTATTTTGAAGAAAATGGTCGTATTCGTTGTGTAAAATTCAGAGGAAATAAATCTGAAGGTTTATTTATGCCAATTGATTCAATTGCAGAGTTCTTAAAAAAAGGCGATGTTCCTGTTATAGGAGATGAATTTGATGAACTTAACGGTGTCAATATTTGTTCAAAATATGTCGTCAAAATATCGAAACAATCTGGAAACAAACAAAAAAATGGTAGAAGTCCAAAAGTATCAAAATTAGTTGATGGACAATTTAACTTTCATCAAGATACTGCAATGTTATATAAAAACATGCATAAGATTCAACCAGAAAGTTTGATTTCTATCACATACAAAATGCATGGGACAAGTGGTGTTTCGAGTAATATTATTTGCAAAAAACAATTAAAATGGTATGAAAAATTATTGTTGAAATTGGGAGTAAATGTAGTAGATACAGAGTATGACAATATTTATTCTAGTCGTAATGTTGTCAAAAATGAAGACTTAAATCCAAATGCAAATCATTATTATAAAGAAGATATTTGGGGAATTGCTAACAATGAATTGAAAGAGTTCTTACAAAAAGGAATGACATTCTATTACGAAATTGTTGGTTATTTACCAAGTGGTGGTGCTATTCAAGGTACATTTGATTACGGATGTAAACCAAGAGAACATGCAATTTACATATACAGAATTACTTATACTAATGCAGATGGTAAAGTATTTGAGTATACGGCAAAACAAGTTCAAGATTTTTGTAAAATGAATGGACTTAAAGCAGTTCCTCAACTTTACTATGGATATGCAAGAGATTTGTATGATGGAAATGTAACTGAAGGAAGAATTTCAAATGTGAATCCAGAAGAATGGAGAGCTACTCTTCTTGAAGTAATTAAAGATCGTTTCAATGAAAAGGATTGCTTTATGTGTATTAATAAAGTACCTGAAGAAGGATGTGTAATTCGTTTAGAAGATTTATGGTTAGAAGCCTTTAAATGTAAATCTGAAAGATTCTGTGAATTTGAAACAAAAGAATTAGATAAAGGTATTTCTAACATAGAAGACGAAAATTAATGAAATCACATCATTTTTTAGCAACAAGTATTATATTTGCTTTAGGTGCTATTTATTTAGCAGCAAAAGGATCAGAAGGTTGGGGTTGGTTCATAGTTGGATCAATTCTAACTTATCCTGGTAATAAACATAACGAAGAAGACGATGAAAGTTAAATTAACAAGAGAATCTGATTTTAAAGAAGTTGAAGTTGAAGTCAATGATGAACTTATTGAAGTTGCAACAAAAGTAGATTCTAAACTAACTAATCCTTTAGGGTTTATATGTTCAGAAGATGGTTCAAAAGTATTTGTATATCATAAAACTAGAGAACGAACTCCGGGTGAAAAAGATTCTTGTATGTATAAAATAACAGTCGAAAAAATTCCTTATCAATGAGTGCATCTGGAAAAGTAATATCACATGAAATTACAATAGAGTTTAAATGTCCCAAAACAAAAGAAGATGTTAAAATGACAATATCTAGTCCCACAATAGGAACTGGACATCATTATGAAGACTGGGAGTATACATTACGTATCAGTTTATAAATGTGCTTCATGTGGTGGATGGCATCATGTTGAAATATAAAGTATGATAACACAGGAGAAATTTGATACAATTATATCAGAATTAAATTCCGATATAATTTGTTGTGCAGCGGTTGGTTCAAAATGTCAAGATAGCATTTTATTTGAACCAAATGAAAATGGACCTATAATAATTGATCAAAAACGAGAAATTTATAATATAGGAAAGTTTGAAAGTAAAACAATCAGTATTGATCCGAATTTAAGATGGGGTGATCTTAGAATTTTTGACAAAAAGGGAAATGTACTTATTGATTTAGCACAATATGACATAAATGTTATGTTTTTAATTTGATTGTCAATTTTAAGTTTCTGACTATTTTATTAGTTTAAAATGTTTATTACTTACTTAAAGATAAATTTATGGAACAAAAAGACCTTATAATAGTAAGAGGTATTCCTGGAAGTGGAAAAACAACATTTGCATCATTATTGAGTAATGATGTGTGCTGTGCAGATGACTATCACATGGTTGATGGAGAATATAAATGGAAAGCTGAAAACCAAGGATATGCACATAAATCATGTCAAAACAAATGTAAAGCTCAAATGGAATCCGGCAAACCAACAGTTGTTGTTGCAAATACTTCTACAACAATTAAAGAAATGAATCCATATATTGATATGGCTGAAACTTATGGTTACAGAGTATTTACAGTGATTGTTGAAAATCGTCATGGTGGTATCAATGAACATAACGTTCCATCGGATACACTTAATGCTATGGAAAAACGGTTCAATATCAAATTAAGATAATAGATGAACAGGATGATTTATGTCTGACATGCACATTATCACAAAAAAAATTATTAGTGAAAAGTCTTCTGCAAAATTTACAATAAATTATAAAAAAAGAATAAGAAAGCTGCGAGAAGCTAATGGTACATGCATTCCATTAACTATGGTAGATGATTATTTATTTTATTCATGTATTAGTAATTGGATTGAACGTATGTATGATTATATTACAGATCACTCACAACTTGATTTATTGAAGAAATATGGTGTTCGTAATGTTAAAACAAATGTATCTGGAGTAGTGCGTGATCATATATATTCTCGTAAAAGTGGTTTTATAAATAGTGTATTTCCAGAGATTCTTAGACATCCATGTAATTGTCAACTATTAACTCATAAAGAAAATATAAGAAAATTAGATCACTATACATTATATGAATTATTTAAAAACATATTAACATATAATGGAACATGGAAAGAACAGGCATTATGTGAAACGTTAATTAAAAAATATCTAGATGGTGAACGTACAATTATACATAAAAACATATTATGAAAACAATAAAACTTAATACATCCGACGGAACTATCTGGTTCACGTCGGATCTTTGACTCCATATCGGGCATAAGAACATTTGTTCAGGAACGTCGACGTGGTCAAGTTTAGAAGGAACACGGAATTTTCCAACTATTGAAAAAATGAATTCTACTATCATCGATAATATCAATAGAGATGTTATGCCAGATGACACTTTATTTATTCTTGGAGATATTTTATTTGGAAATAAACAGTACTTACCTGCTGCAATGAATAGATTCAATTGTAAAAATATCTATTTGATTTATGGTAATCATGACATGTACATTGAAAGTAATGAAGAATATAAAGCATTATTTAAAGGTTGTTATGATAACTTACATCTAAGAATAAAGGATGATGAAAAACATACTGAGATAATTCTTTCACATTATGCTCATCGTGTTTGGATGGGTTCACATAAAGGTTTCATTCATTTATACGGTCATTCACATAATTCAATTCCAGATTTTGGAAAATCTATGGATGTTGGAGTTGATGCTATATTTGCTAAAACTGGTGAGTATGCTGCAATTAGTTATGATGAAATACTAAGAATCATGAAAGATATTAAAGTAGAGTTTGTAGATCATCATAATAAAAATACATCTATGTTTTAATGAAAGATTTACAGATAATAGATGAACGTATTTGCTCTACCAGCTAAATAAAAGCAATCGGCTTTGAAATTGCGCTATGTAGCCGTCTGAACTTTACACTTTGTTAAAAAACTGGCATTTATTATTACAAAGAATTACATACACAGGTTTTTATTATTAATTTCTAAAATATTATGAAAAAAGTATTTTTTTGATACCGAATTTACAGGATTATACCAAAATACAACCTTAATTTCAATCGGTTTAATTTCTGAATGTGGAAAAACATTCTACGCTGAATTTAACGATTATAACAAATCCCAAAGATGAATGGTTACAAAATAATGTAATCAACAATTTGAAATTTAAAGAACCAAAACAAGATGAAGATGAGTATTATGTTGCTACACGCTCAGAAGAAAACAAAATACCAAATGACATATACAAATCATTTTCACTTGAATTAAGAGATAAAACAAGTGTAATAAAACACCAATTATTACAATGGTTAGAACAATTTGACCAAGTTGAAATGTGGAGTGATTGTCTTTCTTATGATTGGTTTTATTTAATCAAATATTTGGACATGCTTTTAATATTCCTAAAAATGTTTATTACATACCATTTGATATTTGCACATTATTCAAAGCCAAAGGAATCGACCCTGATATTTCAAGAGAAGAATTTTCAAATATGAAAGAAAACGCTCAAAAACATAACGCTCTTTGGGATGCTAGAGTTATAAAACGATGCTTCGAGCTACTATCTTGTGCATAACGGTAAATGTAAGTGCCGTTTAAAACTGACGTATAAAGTTTGTAGATAATAAGCGAGAGGAACCTAATTTATGGTTCCTCTCAAAAAATTTAAAACTGATATATTGCTCTTAGTATTAACTTTCCACTTACTCCGGCGGACTCCAACCACCATCTTTCCTAGATACTTCTAAAACTGTTTTGTCATTAAACTATTGGAATAAGGTTAAACCATAAATAAAGCATTCCTCCTAGGATGGACTGTAGTCCTCACATAGCCTCGACACTACTCTACTTTATCAAGCATCAATTCTAAACAGAAAAATTATTTTTTTGATTGTTTTGACATATCAACTTCATGTTGAATTTTATCGGTAATCTCTATTTGAAGTACTCTTTTTTCTACATTATCAAATCTAACATCTGTCATTTCTATATGTGTTTTTAGATTATCTTGCAAGCCGTTTATATTTTCACGAATTGATTTAAACTCTTTTTCACCCTGCTCTAATCGTTGCGCCTGTAACGCAATCGTCTTATTTAGTGTATTAATCGATTTTATCATCTCATCAAATTTTACAATAAGCATTTTTAACACATAACCTAAAATCATGATAAGGATTCCAACTAACCCACTCAATATCCAATTTATAACTTCTGTCATGTTTTAATGATTATTTATGTATATATCCTTTTCCTGATTGTGTGAACAATGCTTTTAATAGTATGAAAATACGATAGATGGAGAGTAATTGTAGATACCTTTGAATATTTCAGTATCACTTCCAACTACTTGTATTTCATAACGGAGATTTTTTTTAAACCCAGATAATGTAATATTTTTTTCTATCGTTGGATCTTCATATACCCACGATGAATTAGAATCTATATTTACTTCTAAAACGGCACCAGTTCCATCCCCATCAATAACGTATGAAGTTGCTGGAGTTTCACCTGCTTTTGTAAATCCGTAACCATGATTAGTCATTACGATATTTACAATTTTACCATCTTCTATTTCTGCATATCCCTCTGCTGTTGCACCATTTATCACGCCGGAAATAAACGGAACACTAACTGACACACCAGTATATCCAGTACCGCCATCAATTACTCTAATATAGTCAACTCTTCCTTCAGTGTTAATATGTAAATTTGGAATGATTTCCAATGTGCTAATGCCGTCAATATTTGATTCATCAATATCTATAATTGGAATACTTAGATACCCTCCCCCTTCATCTATGACATTTAGATTTGTAATTAGAGATGGTGTTGCACCTATTTCAAATTCTATAACCGTTCCTCTTCCAGTATCACTTGAAACCGATATTGGAACTGGTCCATTTGCGGTTGCGCTGCCAGTCATTGAAAAATGAATAGAAGATATTTGTTGATTTGATGGAACTGTTCTCCATCGCAGTCTTGTATTTTTAACAGTATAATCAAAATTCACATATAGATTAATTGAATATGTGTCAGTACGTTCTAATTCATTAAACTCCAATTCGAAATCTAATAGTCTGTCATCAACATTAGTTTCTAATCTCCTATTAAAATCTAATACACAACTCTCATCTGCATATGGGTATCCATTTTCTCCAATAAAATGATCAAGGTCTTCAAATGAATCTGTAGTCTCTCGTTGCATTAATGTAATGTACATGTCTGATGACGTAGAGCCAGTTAAACCATTAAATATATTTTCACATATATAAAAACGTTTCATGCTGCCTCTGATGATATACAATGGGTCACCAGGTTTGATTGATTCATATAATGAAATATCATCTGTGGTAAATTTGAGTGTGCAGTATGTTGATCGATCGGTATCGATTTCTCTTAATATTGGTTGTACATTAAATGTGGCTGTATGAAGTGGAAAGTTTCCGCCAGACAATCCTTCTAAATTCGTTCCATTTTGTAGAAAGAAACGAGTATCTTTATTTAGAGTGATTTTAGTTTTGGACGTATCTATAATTTCCATAATTGTATATATTTGTGTGTATAATTACTAATTTTTATAAAAATTAAGTTTTTGTGGTAGAGGGACCATATGCTCCTCTGTGTAGTATGTTTAATGCAGCATTATAATCTGCATCTATAACATTACCACAACTTATGCATTCATAAAGTTCACCTTTACGTCTTTCTTTATGGATACTGCCACATTTTGAACAAGTTTGACTTCTTCTTTTGCCATAGATTCTAGCTGCGAATGAAGTTATTATTGAAACATATTAAGTTCTTTACAGATTTTAGTAAGTTTATGCATTGTGTAAATTTTAAATTGTTTATTATATATCAAAACTTTTAATCAGTTTTTTAACTTTTATAAAAACTTAATATATTATATCAAAGTCTTTTTCATTTATCAATGTGTATGTAAATGAATCGCCAAATGCATCTTTAGATAATTTACATATTTTAATAAATTCATTCCAATCATTAATACTTGATAGCACCTGGCAACCAGCACTCCATTTTCCAACAATGGTTGATGATGTGTACGATGCATGGTGAATGTTTGTGTAACCTATCTCTTCATATATATTAGATTCATTTAGATCAAATTGTTTATCCCTATCATTATCTCTAAAATATTTCATGGGTTTTTTCTGACGTAACGCTTCATATTTTCCATGATGTAATCCTATTGAATATGCTCCTCTATATTGTCCAGGAACCATGATTGCAGTACCATTTACATTTATTGGATTTTCTAAATAATATAAACCAGGATCTGTTGTAGCTTCATATGTTTTTACATTCCATTTTCCTTTATATTTCCACAATAAACAAACATAATCATTAAATGAGTTTGGAGTCATGTCTGTGCTACGTACGCCAACAATATTTAAGTTGTAATTTTTAGAATCATTTTTAAAGAATGCATAACCCTTTTTATTAAAAATTTTTTCAGTGTTTATTGGTGTGATTAAGTTCTTATTCATAATCTAATTGGTTATTTTTATTTGGATTGTATCCTTACACTCCGTATTTGTCAATAATTATACTATCAGCAACACTGTTTAAAGTTTCACGACCAAATTGCGTTTAATTTATCACGCAGTTCAAATCTGCGTTTCATAACATCTAAACTAATGCTAGAATATTTATGACCTTTATCGTCAAAATTAACTGAATCAAATTTTCCATGTAATATTATTTGTTTATTAAACTCACATGTTAGATTCAAATGATAACACACATCACCTAAATATGTATCTTCAATTCCCCATACATCTTGAATATCTTCATTGAAAAATTTTCCATCTTGAAATTCTAAAACTTTGTTTATAGCTTCACGTTTAAAAAATATTCCACATGAATAAAACCCATTCATCACTTTTCCATATTGAACTGGCATGTATTGAAATTCACCATCACCTTTATAATTTTCGTCACGGGAATCTTCTTCTATAAAAAATAATGATATGTCTGTATGATAATTATTAAACATATTAAAATCACCTTTGACGACATATCTATCACCATCTAAAAATATAACATCTGCATTTATGTCACAATGTGACAAACCTAAATTTCTTGAAAATGAAGTTTGACGTCCTGTTAAATGAGATGGAGTTTCGACATAATATTCATTATATTTTTTAAGTATTTCGACAGAATTATCTGTACATCTGTCAAGAACCCAAATTCGTTTTGCATTAATATGTCTTAATGAAAATAACATTTTTTCTATGCTTTCACCTTCGTTTTGTCCTATAATTACAATATTAAGCATATAAAAATTTTAAATTAATAACCTCTATAATAAAATATACCATTCCAATACATAAACGTTTGAAATACTTGATTATTATAATCATATGTACTCTGTGCATATAGAAGATAATTATATAAATATTCAGTAAAACCACCGTTAAATAGTGTAACAGGTTCTCCATAGCTTATTTTACCACATAAAGTAACTTTATGACCATTATTCCATGATGTATCAGTCTGGATTCCAAAGACTTTTAATGCAGATGTAGTTTCAACCGATATAATATCTGTATTTGCTGGAATATCTAGTAAGTAATAATCGCTTACACCAGTTGCAGTTGCACCAGGAGGCATACCAAAATGATCTGCATAGTTAGCGTCATTTATAGTAAAAACATTTTCATTGGCTGGAAATATTTTTGTAAGTGTTCCATTGCTTGTCATTTGATATAGTCCACCATCGGCAGTTTCATATCCTAAAAAAGTACTTCCTTCTTCAGGCCATAGAGAATATGTAAGTCCAACTAAATCATCATGAGTAAAATGTACTTGTCCCATAAAATAGTGTTTTCTTTTATATATCTAAGAAAATTTTTCAAGTTTTGGTAATGAAACGCACCAACTATACAAGATGTTGCATATATTTTTATGTAAAATGAGAGGAACTTCGTTATAAGAATATCATGCATGATACCTCCAACGACAACTGTAGATAGACCCATTAATACTGCCATTAATGGAAGAGCTTTTTTTAATCCAAGTAAAGTAAAGGTTGCAATTCCACTGGTATCAAATAAGAAAAGTGTTTTCCTTTAATGTATCACACATTTCTTAAACAGATATGTAGTTCACTGCAAATACAAATGTACCTAATATTCGAGTAGCAATAATAAATCTAAATCATTGAAAGTCAACACATCCATTGATATGCAATTCTTTGCAGTATTCTAAAATTAATTTATATTCTTTTGTTCCAATGAGAATATCTATTTTTTCTGAGACAAACATATCATATATAATCATCTCAGTTAATTTTGGCAGACATGTTTTAGAATTAATTAAATACTCATATCCTTTTCTTCCTGCTTGACATATTGAATCTGCAATAATCAATATTGCATCATACAATTCATTCTTTGTACAATTCATGTTATTGTGTTAAAATTCCAGCATGAATAAGCATACTTGTTGCTTTATTCCAATCAATAAAAGGACGTGATGATTTACTACTATCAAATGTTAATGATGCACCCATTGCAGCATCATCAATGTATAATTGTGCATACGCTTTAGGGCTATTTGTCCAACCTTGATTTGGATTTCTCAATATTCCATGTAAAGGAATTTCATTTTGTTTAAACCAATTTACTGCATCTTGTAAATATGTTTCAGTTCCTCGCATCGTCCATAAAATTAAATTATGGCCTTCATCGACTAATGCTTTTAATACTGGAATTCATCTTTATTGCTTTTATCTGGATGTTGAAGAGTACACATGTAACCACATTGTGTGCTAATTGATCCTTTTCCAAATTTTATTTTATCTTCCAACCAACCATATTCTTTATTATTTCCGTTTGATGGATGACACATTAATTTCTTTTGGAATTTACAATTACAGCAACAATCTCCATTTCCATTTCCATCTGGCCAACCATTGTAGCAATTATCACTCATATATTTTATATCAAAAATTAAAAATAGTTAACGGTGGAACATTAAAAACATTCCACCGTTAAAATGAGAGCATATTATTATGTGTTCCAGCCTCTCACAATATCAAAAACCAATGCACTGTTGATCTCTGGATATGTCATTGTCACAACATCCACTAGATATTCAATATCTTTATCACCACAGTGACCTTTAAGGTTTTGATACTTTTTTGCGTTAAGCACATCTTTTTTACATTTAGTATTAGATTAACCTTAAGATTCTAAACCCATCATTATGTCTTCAATTGCTGAAACATAATCGATATATTTTTTAGTTCGTTTAATTGATTTGTCTGTGTATGGTAAATCGATTTCAATTCTGTGTACGATTCGACCAGGATTTGCATCCATAATGATAATTTCTTTTGATAAATAGACTGCTTCACTAACATCATGTGTAACTAACATGAATGTTGGATCTTCATGCATAATTTTAGTCCAAATATCGAACAGCAAATCATCCATTTCCAATTTAGTCTTCATGTCCAATGCACCATGAGGTTCATCTAATAAAAGAATAGGTTCCTTTGTAATAAGGTTACGAGCCAATGCAACTCTTTGTAATTGACCTCCAGATAAGATTGGATATTGTGCATATTTATCTTCTTGACCTTCTAAACCAACCAACTTGCACATTTCTCTTCCACGTGTGATACGTTCTTCCTTTTCAATTCCTTGAAGTTCAAGAGCAATACAAATGTTGTCTAGAACAGTTCTCCACGGTAAAGAAGAATATTGTTGAAATACCATTCCAACTCTGTCTGTTTCTTGTTGACGTTTTCCAAGAATATCTATTGTACCAGCGGTTGGTCGTTCTTTAGTCCAATCACTAGGTTCATATGAACCGTTAGACCAATAATGAATAATTTGATGAAGCCAAAGTTCAGCTTCAGTTTTTTCCATTACTTCTTGCGGAAATCCTTTCCAAAAAGGACTATAAGAACGTGATGTTCCAGTCATTTCTTTAAGATACGAAATTATTTCATCATGAAATGTTATAATATTTGTTTCACTTGAATTTGCTAAATTTTTAATAGCATCTTCTGAAAGAATAAAACCAAATTGCATAACTTCCGCTGCAACTGTCATTGCTAATATATTATTATCAGCTTCTTCAGATGGAAGATTTACAAAGTTTTGTCTAAATTGAACAATATTTTTTGTTAGATTCATGATGTAATATTTTAGATGTATTAAAATAACATAAAATTTTTGGGAGAAAAATTATTTTCAAAATATTAATGCTATAATTACAGATAATCCCATTAATCCATAAATAGTATATGCAGCGATAAGCCAATAATCAGTTTTAGTTTTCATTGCAAAGTTTTATTATTTTTTTGATTAAATTAGTTTTGATAACTTCTTGAGAATAACATCCATGGTCTTTAAATAATTCTACTAATTTGTCATGTGTCTTATTTGATGCTAATAAAGTTTTAGGACAGAGAGCTTTAAACTCAGTGCTCATTTTATTTCTAAACTCTCTATACTTATTATCGATCTTTTCCCATAGCTCAGTGTGTTCATATTTATTCCCAAGCTCTAGCAAATCTTCAAGAAACCAATTGTATTTTTTATAATCTACAATTTTACCATGAGATGCTATTTGTATACCATAATCAAGTATACGGATAGAATGAAACAAACTTTTTAGTGCAAGATATTTATCATAATCATACATTACAGTAAGTTTCTTTTTTCCTTTTACCCAACTTCCATTACTTACAGTCGAAATAGAAACTCTAAGTTTTCCACGATCTAATTCAAAATTAAAATCTTGTTTATTTTGAATTGTTGCAAAATCTGAAAAATAACATTCCAACGCTTGAATATCATGTGAATCCAACATTTGTTGAAATTCAATATGAGTGTATATATGAATGTCGGGATTTGTTTGTTCTGGTTTATCTGTAGTAGTAACTAATATAAAATCTTTATCAGATTTTTCATTATTTGTCCCATATACATGACTACCAAATCTATAAATATTTAATATACGTGGATCTGAAAACATTATTGTACGGATATTGTAATTTCTTTATCGTTTGAAACTCCTACATATACATAATGTCCTTTATCGAGGATTCTATATATTGTGAAGTCATTTGTTCCGCCGACTATGACTGGTGTTGATGAAACATCAGAATCGTCAGCATTTTTTGCACTCATAAATGTTAATGCACAGATAAATGAACCGACAACAAATAATGAGACGAAAATTGCTCTCAATTTAGTGTTTTTATCCATTATTATCCATTGTTAAATTAACAATCTCTAAATACTCATCTTTAATAGCTTGTATTTTATTGTCTAATTCTTCAACATACACAGATGCAACTTCATTATACCATGCAGATCCAATAAATGTTTTTTAGATCAAACGTATATAAAGTACAGTCTATAGCATCTTCTGCCGGTTCTGTTTTAATGAAATTACCAATCCCACCTTTCCAGATACATCCGTGACCAGCAACTATACAGCGCCCACTTTCTATTAATTTAGTTGCAATATTTAACCACCCAGGATATTCAGGTAGTGAGAAAAAATTCTGCAATAAAAATTTTTTTTGATACTCTGTTATTTTACCCATGATGTTACTGATTTTTCTAATTCATCAAAAAATTCATCTTCATATGTGTAAGTCATATCTTCTTTCTTAGATCCTTTTTCAATACGACTTTCAACTTGTACTTTTAAATGTACAAGATCTAATATGTCACAATCATTAAAATCTTTTGGCTAATATAAACGTTAATATTCTACGTTTATGTATTTGTTCTAATTTTTTGAAAATTTTTTTTTCATAATTATTTTTTAGTTTATACAAAGATAACACAAAATTAAGAAATATATTTTTCGATATCTTTTTTCGTTATTTGTCCTTTATTGAGGAGTTCTTTTAGTAATAATTTATATGAAAGAATTTGTTGCTTTTTTAAATCATTCGACTGTTGATACATTGAACATGTTTCTTTAAGACGATTGATTTTTTTCTGATATGCTGAAAATGATTTTCTTGCAGTTTTTACATTACCATGTAACTTTTCAAAATCATCGATTTCTTCAAGAACAAGATCAATAATTGGTTGAGCTTCTGTACAAGCAGCACCATTTATTTCAATTATTTTTTTACCATCTTCACATTCTTCATCTGCTGGCATAAAAAAACTACCGCCTCTATTTGCAATAAAGTATGATTGTATTCCTACTTTAATTGAAGTAGAAAGCGGAATTCTATTCATTATCCTGTTTAGAATTTTACTCCTCATCTTCTGTGATGATAGATAATTGACCACATGCGGCGCCATTATCGATTTCGCTTTGGGTTGCATATGCAACGGCAAAAAATCAAATCCTGCATTTTCTAATTGGTTTGCGATTTCTTCATTCATAACTTTAATTAATTTAATTAATATTGGTGGCCCGAATGGGGCTCGAACCCATAACCTGTGGGTTTAGAATCCGCCGCTCTAACCATTAAGCTACCGGGCCATAGAGATCGTATAGGGATTCGAACCCATCTAAAAACCCGCTTACACCCGTTAACTGATGTATTAAGGAAATCGAGATTAGAAATACCATTTACTCGTTTTTCATACTAGAATATTATTTAGTTCCGCTTCCCTTCCGCAGGATTTCACAGACGTTCTTATGTGTGCTGTTAAGTGGGCCACTATTTTTTCCTTATTGTTCGATTTAAGAGCTAAATTATCTAGTTTACTATAGTTGATTCAGTTGGTTCATCTATGAATGGACAATTATCAGGAAGACAATCATAATCTAAACCATCTAAATAACAAATCATCATAAATTCAGGCTTAGATCTTTTTCTTCGTATGCACTACATTTAATACAATCTTTATCTATACATATATGAGGACACGAATTATACACTTTTATTGGGTGTTCTTTGTCATCAATAGGTTCTAAAGCTTTGTATCTTTTACCTACATTTCCTCCAAATCTTCACTGTATTGGGAATATGTAGATCTTTTTATTTTTCATCTAATTCAGTATTGATAATTTTCTACTATCATTTGCAAACCCGATAATTAGATCTAGTTTAGCATCGATATTATTGTGTGGTTGTAATGGATGATCAAGTGGTAAATGTGAATATACTTTATACACTCGTTGAATTGGACTATTTGATGTAGGTAAAAACCTGATTTTCCCTGAATCATTTTTATCAAAATATTTTTTCATCTTAAAAATGTGTTTTTATTTTTTCACCATCAAATACTAATAAATCAGAAGTACATTCAAGATCCATCACTTGACGTGCATATACTCTAACAGATTCTTCTTTGAAATTTTTAGGAAGATATAAATAATTTGCACATTTACATTCATCAAAACAGTTGGTTTCCTTTATTTTATACAATCCCCATTGTGTTGTTTTATCAATTAGTTCATTTATATCGATATCGACAAAATGATTTTTTGCATATTCATTGACTTTCATTAATCCAACAAATCCAACATCATATAATCCAACATCATTGCAAAATTCCAAATAGTCAAATATTGTTTCTGCTGAATCAATAACCTTTTATCAAGTTGCATGAGAAATGAAACACACCTTTTTTATTATTAGTTATTAAATTTCTCAAGTCATTTTTAGACAATGTTTGAAAACCTAGAATTTCATTATTTCGAGCATCTAGGTGATGATGTCTGCTTATTGATATAGAATCAAATTCCTTTATGACATCGTCCTCATCAAGCTCATTTAAATTATACCCATTAGTATTCATCACAAGAAATGCTGTTGGAGCATGTTTATTGATTAATGCAATTAAACGATACAAGTTTGGTATGTTCATTGTTGGTTCACCACCTGTAATAGAGATTTTTTCAGGAGCAACTTCAATTAAAGTTTCTTCAAATTTCACAAAATCAAAAGATTCACCTGGCATCATGTATTCACAGAAAGAACATGATGCATTACAACCTTTTAATTGAACATATAAACTTTTCATACTTATAATATTATTGGAACTTGCAAATCATATAACTCATCATACCATGATTGTGGTACATCAATTTTAGCATCAGCATATCGTTTTATTGCAGCACTAACTTCTTGCAATCTATTAGAAGATTTGCTAAATTTTTTCGGTATTAGGCCTATCGGAGGACGTTTTTCATAATTAAAGATTGTTATAAACATTTTTCCTATTTTATCATATAACCATGAATAAAAATCTCTCATTAAATGACCACATAACCATGTAAGTAAACTAATTGGAAATAAAAACCACCATCTGAAAACACTTGCTTTTAAATTGTAATGTTTTTTATCATCGTCTGAAAGTTCTCTACCTTTAAAAAAGGTTCGAATAATAGCAAATGCAAAACCGACAGTAAAATATAAACCAACATGCTTCCATGTTACATAATTAATTATCTCTTCAATATTTCCACCAAAATATGTAAAACATATAAAAAAGATAGTTGCTAAAATGATGCCAAAGTTTTTTTCATTTGACTCTGCAATAAAATATACAATTAGTAAAGCTAATGAAAAAATTGCAAACAGTATTTCGCTTCCGAAAAGCACAAAAGGTATAAATCCCATAGTTTAATTTTTTACAAATATAAAACAAATATAATATAATAAAATTGAGGTTAACAATATGTTCGTCTTGGACTGCTTCCTCTGCAAGTATCAATAGGAGGCATGGATCGTTCCACGTTATCTGTTAATGTATTGACTAAACTTTTTTAATTGAGTTATTTCTCTGTTTAATGATGAAATTTCATTATCACGTTGAGCTTTGAGGGTTCTCAATTCAAGTTCTTTCTCTTTTAACTTTTCAGTTAATTCAATAGTTTTTAAAAACTCGTCTAAGTCAGTTCTACTAATTTGTTTACTGTCGACTAAAACTTGTGCAACATCTTTAAAATTTTTATTACTTTTACTGGCAATAAAAATTTATAATAATTTTCTAAAAATACAGATACATTCTTTTCCATGATTATTTCTTTAATTCGTGTAAAACTTCTTCAAGTTCTTTAATTACATCTTGTTTAATATTTTCTTCTGCGATAGTAAGTCCAGATACTGTTTTCTTAATAATATCAAAATTTTCAGATAACAATTTTTTAGAAAGATTCAAATCTTGACTTGCATTAGAAATATATAATATTTTTAAAATTCCGTTTAATTTTTCAATGATTGTGTCTGCATCACGTTTAATAGTGCCAAAATTTACCCAGCTCCAATCATCCGTCATCATTGTAATTTCAACTTCATCTTCTATTTTTTCAAATGAGTCTAATCCAGTTATTGATATAGAAATAATTCCACGAGCTCCATATACATTACTTTGTTTTTTACTATAATGAATTGCTCCCCATGATTTATTATTATCAAATCCTTGTTCAGACATAAAATGATGAATAACAGCTTCTTCGAAATAACCTTTTCTTAACATCGGATTATAAAATTCCGATAAATATTTAAAAGAACGTTTCCTTTCATCAATTTGATTCAATAAAACATCAATTTTATTTGTTGGTTCATAACCAGGAACTTGAAAATAACCATTTTTCCATTTGCACACATGTCCAACATAAATTCGTGTGTTATATGTTCCATATGTACATCCATTTTCTATCCCATACAGAATGTATGTCATCACACCATCTATATATGTAGAATCTACTTCATGAAAATATTCTTCTATGTCTTTTTTTCTTATCATCTTTGTGTGTATAATGTATTCAAATCAAATCCTTCTTCTTTTTCACATGAAGTGAAATACAATCCAAAGGCAATTACGCCTAAAATAAAAATAAGTTTTTTCATAATTATAAGTTTTATAAGTTTAAGTAAATTTTTTATATAAGTAAATA
>Ga0265293_10001076_pt1 | contig 61325 bp, 61 predicted proteins | sample Munlanlewell138R_FD_192505 | JGI IMG/M metagenome (GOLD analysis project Ga0265293, IMG submission 192505) | Leachate microbial communities from a municipal landfill in Southern Ontario, Canada - Leachate well 138R | ecosystem: Engineered > Solid waste > Landfill > Unclassified | place: Canada...
CCAAATGATAGCAAAAGTTCGGCAAGCCCATAGGATAAGGATAATAGGTATCAGGAAAAATCAAATGGTATCAAATCCCCCAAACAAAAGCGTTTAGAATTAAGTTTCATTTTGCGAGTGGGAGTAATCCTATACGGCTTTACTCAAGTTCGGAAACCCCAGTAAAATAAGGGTATTTCGGACACTGGAAATGCAAAAAACAGGCGAAAAAGGTATCAGTGATACCATTCCAGTACCACTTTTCTGATTAAGTGAATAATTCCAAAGTGGCTTTACGCCCTCGTTTTTCCCTCTTAAGGGGTTCAGAACGAGGGCGTTTTTTGTTGCTTTTTTACTCTCGTTCACAAACAAGCCGTTTTGTACCCAGTACCGCGTGATACCAGCACGGCAACACAGTTTTTATGAAAAAATTCCTGAGCCGGGTTGAATTTTACCCCTCCAAATCTCCGAATAGGTGAAGGGACCTGATTGCCCTTCGGAATATGAAGGAGGTGCTCAACATGGCAAACAGTATTTTTATGAAGGCTGAAGAGGTGCAGGAATTCCTTGGAGTGTCCCGCACGGAATCATATCGCATTATCAAAAGGCTGAACGAGGAATTAAAGGCGAACGGCTATATGGTTATCTCCGGCCGCGTAAGCAGGAAATACCTTGAGGAGAAAGTCTACGGTTACGTCGGCAGTTCCGTTCCGGTCAGCGAAGCAGAACAGGAGGTATAAGCTTATGGCTGTCTATAAGGACGAAAAACAGAAAACATGGTATGTCTCTGTCAGATACTCCAACTGGCAGGGCGAGAAAACACGCAAGGTGAAAAGAGGCTTCAAAACCAAGAAGGAAGCTCAGGAATGGGAGCAGTCCTTCCTCAATGAGAACGCCGGGAATCTTGAGATGACATTCGCCGAGTTTGTGGAGATCTATAAGGAAAATCAGAAACACCGCGTCAGGGAAAGCACCTGGCAAACGAAGGAAAGCATCATCGAGACGAAGATCCTTCCTTATTTCAAGAGAAAAAGGATGATCGATATCAAATCGAGTGATATTGTGGTCTGGCAGAACAAGATCATGTCCATGAAGGACGAAACGGGCCAGCATTATTCGCTGGTCTACCTGAAAACGATACACAATCAGCTGTCGGCAATCTTCAATCACGCAGTCAGATATTACGACTTGCCTAAGAACCCGGCGCTTATTGCCGGGAATATGGGCAAGGAGAAGGCAAAAGAAATGCTCTTCTGGACCAAGGATGAGTATTTAAAGTTCTCTGAGGCGGTCATGGACAAGCCGATATCCTTCTACGCTTTTGAGATGCTGTACTGGTGCGGTCTCAGACTTGGAGAACTGTTGGCGCTGACTGCCGGTGATTTCGATTTCGAAAACAAGATGGTGCGTATCAACAAGTCCTGCCAGAGGATCAACGGTGTGGACATCATCACCGATCCTAAAACACCGAAAAGCATCCGCAAGATCCAGATACCGGATTTTCTGGTGGCTGAGATGCAGGACTATTTCGCTACCATATACAATCTCGGTTCGGATGACCGTATTTTCCCTCTTAACAAGAGTTATATGCACAACGAAATGACGAGAGGAAGCAAAAACGCGGGAGTAAAGAGGATCAGGATCCATGATCTCCGGCACTCTCACGTATCGCTCCTCATCAATATGGGTTTCGGAGCCGTTGCTATCGCTGACCGCGTCGGACATGAGAGTATCGATATCACATACCGCTACGCTCACCTGTTCCCGACAACACAGAAAGAAATCGCTGAAAAGCTTGAGCTGGAAAGGAGCTAAATCATGTACAGAAGACCCAATTTGAGTGAAACATCCATTGAATGGCACAGAAAACAGTCGAAACAACAGGAGAAAACGAATCCCCGCGTGCTGAGGGACCGGCATAACCGGGTGCGGAACATCACCGTGGGGTTCCGAGTTTCCCCGGAAGAGAATGAAATGATCAACGCGGCAGTTGCCATATCCGGCCTTCCGAAGCAGGAATACTGCTATCGCAGATGCCTGTGCCAGGACGTAGTCGTTCAGGGCAATCCCCGCGTCTACAAGGGACTGAAGGACAGTCTTGAGGCTGTCCTGGTCCAGCTGAAAAGGCTGACCTCCATCGATGAGGTCAGCCCTGAGCTGCTTGAGACTATACATCTTATATCAACTGTTCTGGGCGAGATGAAAAACGCCTGACTTACATTTTTCAAAAAATATTTTTGGGATGGGTTGAATTCTACCCCTTCAAATCTCCGAATAGGTGAAGGGGTTCGCCTCCCAACAAGGAGTGCCGCTTCGGTGCTACTTGAAAACTGAATATACAGGTCATCGGGTACGTTAATCAGACTGATGAGCCGAACGGCATGTACGCCAAGCCTTGCGAAGGCTGCGAGAATCCAGTGCCGCAATGGAGAGATTGCTACTCTCCCTGGCGATGACAGGTCTGACGATAATGATACTTCTCTACGGAGCTGGCGGAGAACCCGGCAGAGGTGAGACTCCTATGAGGCTGTGAAGCACACAGCCGCCCGATGATTTCCCTGAAGCTACATTGCTTTTACCGCAGGGGCTGTTGAGAACAAATACTGCGGTCCTTACATGCCGGAGCATTCCGGCTAAACAAGGAAAGGAGGAATCCCCATGGACAACTGTCATGTGATTGCCATCACGAACCAGAAAGGCGGTGTCGGAAAGACAACTACTGCCCTCAATCTCGGTGTAGGCCTCGCAAACGAAGGATACAGAGTCCTGCTTATTGATGCGGATCCTCAGGGCAGCCTGACTGTCAGTCTCGGAATAAAGAATCCCGACGAACTGGACATCTCGCTTGCTACTGTAATGGACGCTGTGATCAATGAGAAGGATCTGCTCGAAGACGCAGGTATTTTGCACCATGATGAGGGAGTCGATTTGCTTCCTTCCAATATTGAGCTGTCGGGTATGGAAACCGGGCTTTTCAATATCATGAGCCGCGAGTATGTGCTGAAAGGCTATATCGAAACGGTCAGGAAGAACTACGACTATATCCTTGTTGACTGCATGCCTTCTCTGGGAATGATGACGATCAACGCGCTTGTCGCAGCAGGCAGCGTGATCATACCATCTCAGCCGAGCTTTCTGTCCACAAAAGGCCTGAATCTGCTGCTTCACTCTGTATCCAAGGTGAAGCGCTCTATCAATCCGGATCTCAAGATAGACGGCATCCTTCTGACGATGGTGGACAGCCGCACAAACAATGCCAGGGACATTATCGAAGCACTCCGGACCGGCATTGGTCAGAATATCAGAGTCTTCGAGACTGAGATCCCGCATTCAGTACGTGCGGCAGAATGCAGTCTTACCGGCGAGAGTATCTTCTCCCACGACAGGAACGGTAAGGTTGCGGCAGCTTATGAGGCATTGACGAAGGAGGTGGAAGACATTGAAAGATCGTCCAAAAATCGATCTGGGCATGACTGGGTACGATGAGCTTTTTATGAACGATCAGGAGCGTGCCGAAAACAGGCTTCCGAAGATCTATGATATTCCGCTCTCTGAGATTGATGACTTCCCTGATCATCCGTTCAAGGTCAAGGATGATGAGGACATGCTCCAGCTTGTTGAGAGCGTGCGTGCTCGCGGAATCATCACGCCTATTACGCTTCGTCAGAAGGAAGACGGCAGGTATGAGATCGTATCCGGCCACAGACGCAGGAAGGCCTGTGAAATTGCAGGTTTTGAGACCATTCCAGCGGAAATCAAGGAACTGTCGAGAGACGAAGCCATCATTCTTATGGTAGAGTCTAACCTTCAGCGTTCCGTGATCCTGCCAAGCGAGAAGGCTTTTTCGTACAAAATGAGGTTGGAAGCGATGAAAAGACAGGGGCAACGTACGGACTTAACTTCGTCTCCAGTGGAGACAAAGTTGAGATCAAGCGAGGTTATTGCACGAGAGACAGGCGATAGTCGAGCCCAGGTTGACCGCTATATCCGGCTCACTTGGCTGATTCCGGAACTGCTTCAGCTCGTAGATGACGGCAAAATCGCACTGCGACCGGCTGTTGAACTTTCATATCTCAATGACTGGGAACAGGAAGATCTGCTCAATGCTATGGATCTTGCTGACGCAACACCGTCGCATGCTCAGGCAATCAAAATGCGCAAGTTTTCGGCTGAAAACAAGCTCACTCCTGAGGTTATCGAGTCAATCATGTGCGAGGAAAAGCCAAACCAGAAAGAGAAGATCAACATCCGCTACGAAGACGCCAGACGTTATATCCCTTCGAGCGTTCCTTACAGTCAAACCGGTGAGTTTATTCTGAAAGCGCTTGAATACTATCACCGACATCTGGAACGGCAGAGAGATGACGCAAGGTAACCACCACGCCAAGGGAGTGGTCTGTCCTTTTGCGGAACGGCGTAGCCGTTTCCCCCCTCACACTCCCCCCATAACTCAATACTTCCTGTTACTTGCTGAAAGAAAAAATCATAGAGTTGTTTCTTCAGGAAGTGATTCGTAGACTGGTCACGAAGGAGGCCATCACGATGAAAAGAATATGGATCATACTCCTGACAGCAGCATTGCTGGTTCTTGCCGGATGCGGTGGAAAAGAGCCAGTTGTTTTTTCAGGAAGTGAAGAGCCGCAGCCGCCAGGCGTGGAAACACCGGCGGAAAGCGCTGCGCCGGTTGAAAAGACGGAGCTTCAGCAGGAATCGGCGGAGAGCAAAGAAAACATCATAGAACCTTCTGAAGCCAAGACAACTGAATATGTCCCTGCGGTAAGTGTTACCGTAGCTGATGAGAATGAGGCTCCGTCACCTGAACAGCCTTCTTCTCAGCCGGTAAATGAAGAACCGGATTCCCGTCCGTCCGAAGTGGAACCGGAGCCGACTGCTCCTGAACCACAGGAACCACCGGCCCCGTCAGAAACGCCTCCGGAACCTGTGGAGGAACTCCCAGAGGAAGTCCCTGTCCAAGAACCAGAACCGGAACCCGATTTTGACATCGGTTACTGGATCAGCTACGCAAAAGGAGCTGCAGCCGGGAAAGGGCTTGCCCTTGATTCTTCAGCTGTGGACTGCTGGGACAACCCGATCACGGCAAACCCGGACTGCGTTTACCTGGAACGGGACATCGACGCCAGACTGAGCCGATACGCCGGTGATGAGGATATCACCGCTGTCTGGATATGGTACGAGAGTATCGGCACAAACAAGTATCTGATCTACATCGGATACGCATAAACCAAATACTATTTCGAGAGAAGCATCGTAGAGATACGGTGCTTTTTTCATGCCTTGAAGGAGGTCAACGAATGAAAAAATACTTTAAGAAAGGCATGTCGGGACTGCTTGCGTTCCTGATGTGCTTCACGGTTCTGCTCAGCGCCGGTGTCACGCCCGCATTTGCTGCGTCGGAAACCTGCACCACATATTCGGTCGGTTTTCCGAGAGACGGTGACGCGAACCAGGTCTATTCCAATGAGGTCTGGGGTCACCCGGCACTGACACATATGAACGGCTGGCATTCCAACGATGTGGATCTGACCACGCTTCACTGCATGAACAGCTACGACGGCCAGATCTGCTACTGCATTGAGCCTGCAGTTGAAAGAGAAATGGGAGAAACGATGACTGGCTTCGGTGAGGATTTCTGGGATAATTACCCCAGCAACCTGAACAACACCATTCAGCCGGACGATATCAAGATCCTTCTGGGCCGCATCATGCAGTACGGCTACCACGGTACACTTTCCACCGCATGGCGCTCTCAGAACGCAGCTGACGCGGATAAGATCGCTCATGCCTACGCCACCCAGATTCTTGTCTGGGAGACAGTCGTCGGTGAGCGAGACGCCAACTTCAATCATGTGAGCACCGGCAGCTATGATCCAATCAAAGCCGTGCTCAGATCCGGCCACCCGCTGTACAGCAAAATCAATTCCTATTACGACAGCATCGTCGCCAGTGTTCAGAGTCATGCAAAGATTCCGAACTTTATGAAAAAGAGCACCGGAAGCGCTCAGGAAATTGAACTTGAGTGGAATGGCAGCGAGTACACGGCTACACTGACTGATACCAATGGGGTTCTCTCCAACTTCAGTTTTACTGCCAATGTCACCGGCATGAATTTCAGCGTCAGCGGGAATAAGCTCATCATCACTACGGCGACAGCTCCTGCTGATACTGTTACCATCACCGCCACAAAGAGCCAGACACGATCCGGCGTCATCACCTGGAGCGACGGTCTGCATCAGTCCAGCGGTCACCAGGATACCGTGACTTACTCGGCAACCGTGAGCGATCCCGTTAAAGCGTTCCTCAAGGTCAAGGTGAGTTACGGCTCTGCCAAGATCATCAAAACGTCTGAAGACGGAGTTGTTTCCGGCATCACCTTCACTATTGTGGGTGAAGGCGTCAACCAGACTGTCACCACCAATGCCGACGGCGAGATCCTTGTCGAAAACCTTATGCCCGGAACCTACACCTTAACCGAACAGGGCTATGACAGATACGAGCCTCAGGAGACCCGCCGCGTAACGGTCGTCAGCGGACAGACAGCTACTGTTTCCTTCAACAATGTCCTGAAACGCGGAGAACTTCGTGTAACGAAGACTTCGGAAGACGGGCTGAGCGAAGGAGTGACTTTCCATCTCTACGGCACTTCACTCAGCGGTGTTCCGGTGGACGAATATGCTGTCACCGATGCATCCGGTATCGCGGTATTCGAGGACGTGCTTATCGGCACCGGCTACACGCTGGAGGAAGTCGATACGGCGGTCAGATACGTGACCCCCGATAACCAGAGCGCTGCCATCGAATGGAACAAGGTCACCGAAAAGAGCTTCTCCAACATCCTGAAGAAGTTCTGTGTTACTGTCACCAAGTCGGACAGCGAGACCGGAAACGCGCAGGGAGATGCTTCCCTTGCGGGTGCGGCATATGGAATCTACAAGGACGGTCAGCTCATGGATGTCTACTACACGGATGAAAACGGACAGTTCACTACAGGCTACTATGTCTGCGACAGTGATTGGACAATCCGTGAGATCACTCCTTCCGAAGGATATCTGCTCGACTCCACAGTCTATCCTGTCGGCGCTGAAGCAAAGAGCTACAGCATAGAATTTAACAACGCGCCCGCTCTTGATGTGATGGAACGCGTCATCAAAGGCAATATCGCGATCATCAAGCACACCGACGACGGTGAGACTCAGATCGAGACTCCCGAAAAAGGCGCGACATTCCAGATCTATCTCAAGGCCTCCGGCAGCTTCGATGCCGCCAGTGAATCTGAAAGAGATACCCTGATCTGCGATGAAAACGGATTCGCCCAGAGCAAGGATCTCCCGTACGGCGTGTACACAGTCCATCAGGTATCCGGCTGGGAAGGACGGGAGCTTATGAAGGACTTCAATGTGTTCATCAGTCAGAACGGAGAAACCTACAGATATCTCATCAATAACGCGAATTTCAGATCCTTTATAAAAGTCATCAAGGTGGACGCTGAGACCGGCTGTACCATCCCTTATGCCGGAGCAGGATTCCAGATCTACCGTCCCGACGGATCGCTGGTCACCATGACATTCACTTATCCTTCGGTGACGACCATCAACACCTTCTATACCAACGATGAAGGCATGCTGATAACTCCGGAAAAGCTTGAGTACGGCACCGGATACAAACTGGTTGAAGTCTCCGCTCCTTATGGATACGTGCTCAGCAACGAGGCAGTCTCCTTTGATGTCACTGAAGATAATTCCACCGAGGAAGACGCCGTGAGGATCGTCGAGGTACGCTTCTCCAACATGCCCCAGAAGGGTGTGATCAGAGTTTCCAAGTCCGGTGAAGTCTTCGCGACGGTAACCGAAAGCTCCGGAATCTATCAGCCCGTCTACGAGGTACAGGGGCTTCCCGGCGCGGCTTACGAGATCACAGCGGCGGAAGACATCTACACTCCGGACGGCACACTCAGATACAGTACCGGTGAAGTCGTGGACACCATTGTTACCGGTGAGGACGGCATTGCGGAAAGCAAGCCTCTCTATCTCGGAAAATACGAAGTCCGCGAAACGGAAGCCCCGTACGGTATGGTCATCAATACGGAAGTCTATTCCGCAGAGCTTGTCTATGCCGGTCAGGAGATCGAGATCACCGATACCGCTGTCGGCTTCATGAATGACCGACAGAAGGCAGAGATCAGTCTTGCAAAGGTCCTTGAGCAGAACAAGCAGTTCGGAATCGGCATGAACGATGAGATCTCCGCTATCACATTCGGATTCTATGCGGCGGAGGACATTACGGCTGCGGACGGGTCCGTGATTCCGGCGGATGGGCTGATTGAGATCATGTCCCTTGATGAAAACGGCAAGACGGTTCTTCACACCGACCTTCCTTTCGGAAGTTACTACGTGCAGGAGATCAGTACGGACTGCCACTATATCCTTTCCGATGAAAAGTATCCGGTAGTCTTCGGGTATCTGGGACAGGATATCAGCACTGTCAGTCTTCAGGTCAACGGCGGAAGCATCACCAACGATCTTATCTACGGTGAGATCACCGGCCTGAAGAAGGACGAAAACGGAATCGGGCTCGGCGGAGCCACAATCGGTCTCTTCGCTACGACCGGACAGGAGCCGATTCTGACGACTGTTTCTGCGGATGACGGCAGCTTCGCCTTCAAGGATGTTCCTTACGGTGAATATGTGGTCCGAGAGATTGCTGCTCCGGAAGGCTATGTGCTGGATGAGACTCCCTATACGGTAAAAATCGACACGGACGGATCCGTTATTGAGGTTGAAATCATCGATACGCTCATCAAAGGCAATGTGCAGCTCACGAAGGTGGATAAGGATTATCCCGACCATCATCTGGCCGGCGCGGTCTTTGAGGTTTATTCCGGCGATACGCTGGTCGGCGTCATGGAAGAGCTTTCTGACGGCGTGTACCAGTTCGACAACCTTGAGTACGGCGATTACACGCTGAAAGAGACAAAAGCTCCGGAAGGCTTCTATCTCGATGAGAACACCTACAGCTTCTCCATCAAGGAGAATGGCATTACTGTTATCGTTGAGAATGAGGCCGGACACGGCTTTATCAATCTGGCTCAGACCGGCAGCATCCGGATCGAAAAGACTTCTGAGGACGGCGTGCTTGCCGGATTCACCTTCAGAGTCACAGGATCCGACATCACCGGCAACGCGTTCTCGCAGGAGTATGTGACCGATGAGAACGGAGAGATCAAAATCGAAGGTCTCAGGGTCGGCGAGTACGTTATCTCCGAGGTGTCGAACAAAGCGAACGAGGCGTATATCCTTCCTCCTGACGTGACTGTTACGGTACACGCTGAGAAGACGGTCGTGGCCAAGTTCTATAACGAGCTCAAGCCGGTGACGGACATCCCGAAAACAGGTGACAGCACAAATATGACGCTGTGGGCAGCGCTTGCGGGAGTATCTCTCCTGGGAGCCGGAACCGCAGCGTTCTTCACATTCAGAAAGAAGAAGGAGGGCGGAAAGCATGAACGCTAAGATGATCATCGGAATCTGTCTCGTGGTCTTCATCATCGCGGGACTCATCTTTCTCAAGATCCGCGAGAAGAGAAAGAAGTAAGGTAAAACGGTCGGGCGGCATCCTCTGCGGTGCCGCCCCTGACTATCACGAGGAGGAGACAATATGTTCAGTGACAGAGAATATGTAGAAAGCATCAAACGCAGATATCCGAAAGGTACGCGCATCGTTCTGGACCGTATGGGCGATGATCCGAGACCCATTGATCCCGGCACTAAAGGGACGGTGCTCCATGTGGACGACATCGGCACCGTGCACTGCGCCTTCGATAACGGAAGGCAGCTGGGACTGGTTCCTGGTGAAGACTCGTTTCACAAGATCGTGCCCAGAGACAGAGGTGACGCCAGATGAAATATCTCGTTGATATAAAAGACACCAGCTACGCGACCGTGGAGGTCGAAGCCAATTCCAGGGAGCAGGCTGAAGAGATCGCGTATGCCAGGTACTACGAAGGTACTGTCGAATGGCTGGACTGCGACATTGAAGTTGAAGCAAGAAAAGTTGAAAGAAATCGAGGTGAAAGATAATGTACGGATGTGTTTTTTGTAATGAACCTATACCTGACGGACAGAGAGTGTGCAGTGAGTGTATGATCCAGAGAACGACGATTCATGCAAAGGACAAGAAAAGCGCTATTCTCGACTATCTGAGAAAGCATCATACCGGAAAGAGAAACGCCGTACACAGTGCTGAACTTGAACGGCTTTTTTCTTTGGATGACAGAGCCGTGAGACGTAAGATCAGTGCTCTCCGCAAGGAAGGATATCCAATCTGCAGCGGCGATATGGGTTACTACTACGCTGAGAATCAGAAGGATATCAATTCCACTGTGGGCAGGCTGAACGATCTTATGACCGGCGTTTCCGACGCGAGGACCGGTCTCCTCTTTTCGAGGTTTCCGGAGCCGATTATGACCGTCAGGGTTACCGTCATGATGAACGGCGGTGAGTTCTGATGCCTGAAGACATATATAAACAGGACCGTTTCTACGTTGATCTTCGGAATGACGAGATCATCTGGATGTATCACAACCCGGATGCTTTCAGCGGAGATCAGTTTGTCAGAAACCGTTTTGGCGTTGACCTTCTGAATGAAGCGATTGAGAAATGTCCCATCGGACCCGACAGCGGATTTGAAGCCTATCCCGTCTACGACTATATCGAATCGAACTGCAGGCAGTATCTCAGCGATGTCGGATCAGCAGAATACGGCGACGACATTATGCTTTTCCAGACGGATCCGGTTGCAATTGCTCTGACCCAGACCACTCTCGATAAACTGCAGCTGCTGTTCAAGGCCAAGGAGCTTATCGATGAGTATAGTATCCATGAGTTCGGCGATCCTGCTGATTATTCTGATCTTTCAAGGGTGGGAATTGCTTATACCACTACGGAAGATGACCGGCACGAGATTCAGGCGTATGCCAATCTGACTGACCACCGCACGGAGATCTGGATCAACGGTGAGAATGTAGCTAATCAGGAAGCCGCTTCCCTGAAAGATTATGTGGAGAAGCAGCTGCCGTATCTCTGCTTTGATGATCTGGTCTATGTCCCTGACTGGGTTATAGATCGTCTTGATCAGACCGGGCCTTTCAGACCCGATCTTGAGTATATGCAGTTCGAAGCGTGGGGCGATGTCCATGAGCTTTGTATCGAAGCCGGACACTATTCGCACGGCAACGGACTTTTCCTTCAGCTGTACGAGAAATGCGGAGACGGCGAACTGGAACCGTACGCCACTCTGACCGTGAATCTTCCGGATCACGCCTGCGGAAAGAATCGCGCTTATGTTGATACAAACAATTTCCCCGCAGCGATGTCGCTCATTTCCGAGTACAAGCTGGGAAAGCTCACCGGGAATATCGGGGCCAGCGGATACTGCAATTACCCGGAATACGAATTCAACCTGGCGGAGATCGAAAAGCACTGCCTGAATCCGGAAGAGCTTTTCGACCGCAAGCCACAGAACAAGGAAAGGAATGACGCACGATGAAGAAGGAAATCATTTTTATCGATGAAGACACCCTTACCCCTGAAGAATGGGAGGTGATCGACGATGAGCAGACCGATGAATAAAGAAGAATATCGTGCTGAGCTCGCTGATGCTTTTGCCCATGTTCTTGAGGAAAAAGGACTGGAATGGAGAAAGGAATGGCGCGGTCAGGGCGGCGGTGCTCCGCACAACGGAATCACCAAGGCCAACTACAGAGGCTGCAACGCCTTCTGGCTCGCCCTTGTCTCCATGATGAAGGGCTATGACGATCCCAGATGGGTGACGATGATCCAGATCATGGATAACGACGGAAAGTACCATCCCAATGAGAAGTGGCACCTGAAGAAAGGTTCCAAAGCAACCTACGTTGAGTACTGGTATCCATATGACAACGCCGAAAAGAAGGCTCTCACCTGGGAGCAGTACCGGCAGGAACTGGCTGACGGCAGAAGCGAAAAGGAGTTTACGCTCTCCACAAGATATACTGCGGTCTTCAACGCCAACGATATTGAGGGCATGCCGGAGCTTCAGATCACAGAGAATCTGGATGTGTCTCAGGACGAGCTGATCAAAAAGCTTTCCGACGGTATGGGCGTCGAGATCCTCATCGACGGCGGCGACCAGGCTTATTATTCTCCGACGCAGGACAAGATCCATCTGCCCACTCCAGGCTCTTTTGAGAACGAATACGCTTTCAATGCCACCGCGCTGCACGAACTTTCTCACAGCACAGGGCATCCTGCCAGACTGAACCGTCCGCAGGGAGCGTTCTTCGGAACAGAACAGTATGCGTATGAGGAGCTCGTGGCTGAGATGTGTTCCTGTTTTATGGGTGCTGAGCTCCAGACGGAGGCGACGCCGCAGCACATCGATAACCACAAGGCCTATGTGCAGTCCTGGATTCAGGCGATCCGCGAAAAGCCCGAAACACTGGTGAAGGCTATCAAGGATGCACAGGCTGCCGCCAACTATATGGATTACAAGGCCGGCCTCATCACTGAAAAGGAATATGAAAAGGCCTGCGGATCCGTCATGGAGGTCAAAGTAAGGACCCGCGACCTGGAAAGGTAAAATCGCACATTTGCAAGCCCTGTTTCCTTCGGATACGATAAAGAAAAAAGGTCAGGTGACAGATATGTTCCGAAAGAAACAACAGAAAAGGATCGTGGAATTGAGTCCCGCTGAGGTCCGCCTCATGCTGACGGCACTGATGAATTTCAGAAACAAGGCGATGAACGCGGGCAAGCCCACGGAAGACATCAACGACCTGATCCTTATGATAACCAAATAAACCCATACGGTATCTGAAGCCGCGGAGTGATGATGAAAGTCAAAGCTTCGCGGCTTTTTTCGTTGAAAGGAGCTTTTTATGACTGAGAACGATAAGAACAGACTGAAGAAGTATTTTGAAGAACTTCTTGATGATCTTGAGGACGGAGAGATCCGTGAGATCCCCATTATTGAGTGTGTTGACGCAAAGGACGGCGACGGCGATGCAGTATGAAATGGAACAGGTATCAATCCGCATGGTGAAGGAACCGCCGCTCATATCTGACAGACCCATCACCGGACCCGACAGCGCAGTCGATATTATCGGCGAGTATCTCGGCGATTTCGACCGGGAGCTCATGGTGCTGGTCAATCTCCGCAATGACGGAAAGCCTATCAATATGAACATCATGAGCATCGGGACGATCAATGCGTCTATCGCGTGTCCCAGAGAGGCGCTGAAGGCGTCTATCCTGTCCAACGCGGCGGCCATCATGCTGTTTCATAATCATCCGTCCGGAAATCTCACGCCGTCCAGAGAAGACATCATGACTACGGACAAGATGATAAAAGCGTACCGGCTGCTGGACATTCAGGTTCTGGATCACATCATTATCGGACCGGACAGGCAATTCTATTCTATGAGAGCCCGCGATACCTTTGATCTTCCGGGTTCGGACTACTGCGCAGTCCTGAATGAACTACGGTTCGATGATCTGAAACCCAGACATCCGGATCGCGGAGAAGCGAGGTGATCCCATGCCGTATATTTCTGCTGATGCTCTGCAGCAGGCCAGAAGGATCGACCTTCTTTCCTACCTGCAGACGAACGAACCCGGAAATCTCGTCCGGATCTCCGGTAACAATTACTGTACCAGGGAGCATGATTCCCTGAAAATCAGCAACGGGAAATGGCACTGGTTTTCCAGAGGTATCGGCGGGGTATCCGCCCTGGATTATCTCATTAAGGTAAAGGACTACTCCCTTCCTGAGGCGGTGGAGCTTCTCGTGGGCCGGAGCGCTATGGAGACTCCGACCTTTTCCTATGCTCCGAAAAAGCAGGAACCGAGAAAGCTTCTGATGCCGGAATTGGAGAAATATCCGTACTACGCGAAGAAGTATCTCAAGAGCCGTGGGATCCATCCGGTCATTATAGATTACTGCATTGAAAACAGTCTGCTGTTTGAGACAGCAAACTACCACAATGCGGTCTTTGTCGGATACGACCCGCAGGGCATCGCAAGATACGCCGCCATGCGCGGAACGCGATCTGCTTATAAGGGCGAAGTCACCGGCAGTGACAAGCACTTCTCATTTTCGATATCGGCAACCCCTGACGCGGAACACGTCCATTTATTCGAGGCCGCAATCGATCTTTTGAGCTATGCCACGCTGGAGCTGTATGAAGGCCGTGACTGGAAGCGCGACGCGTTGCTTTCTCTCGCAGGAGTCTTCCAGACCAGACGCGAAAATGTCGTGCCTATCGCCCTGAGCCAGTATCTGAAGGACCATCCGAATATAAAAGCGCTGCACCTTCATCTGGACAATGATGAGGTCGGACGCGGCGCTGCGGCAGGGATCATGGGAGGCTTATCCGGCAAATACGAGATATTTGATGAGCCTCCTCTCTCCGGCTGCAAGGATGTGAACGAACAGCTGATGCAGCGCGTGGGAATCAAAAAGAAGGAGGAATATGAACGGTGACAGACATCAAAATCTATCAGATCGATCTCGACAGAGATCATGACGGCGTTGCCTTTGAGCCGTACGCCAGCCTTTCCCGTTGGCAGGACTCTCCCGATGTAAACGCATCTCTGTATGAGACTGTCTTCAAGGGAGAAATCGAGGCAAAGGATATCGAAGATATCTACCGCATCTTCAATACGGAAAAGCCGGAAGGATACGAAGGCAGATCGCTTTCGGTATCTGATGTGGTTGAGATCGTGAAGTCGGACGATATTAGGCCCGGCTTTTATTACTGTGACAGCATCGGCTTTAAGGCCATCCCCTTCGATGCGGAACTGGCTCAGGAGATGCGCGAAAAGTCCATCACTGTCGTGATGCTGGAGCCCGGCAAGGTCGCCAGGACTGCTGTGATCGGCTCCTCTCTTGAGGACCTGCAGAAGACGGTCGGCGGATGCATCGAGGCCTTCTATCCCTTCGAGGAGGAGGTCTGCATCGTATGCAACGACGAGGGCAAGATGAACGGAATGAGTCCCTGCAGAGCGGTCTACGGTGAAGACGGAAAGATGATGGACATCATTTTCGGACCGTGCTTCATCTGCGACTGCAGCGGTGAGAACTTCGGTTCCCTCAGCCAGGATCAGATCAAACGCTATACCGAGCAGTTCAGAAACCCAGAACGTTACTACAGAATCGACGGCGATATCAAAGCCGTTCCTTATGAACCTAAGGTCACTGACTTTGCGAGGTAAACCTACGGTAAAGGACGCAAGGGTTACGGCATTTTACCAGCAAGCATCGCCTTTTGCCGTCAAAAGGCCGCTTGTTGGGGTAGCCCCAAACCCTTGCACCGCCTGAAAGGAGGAAAAAGTGGCAAGACGTACGGTCAAGATCGATTTACGCCTGACCGAAAGCGAAGCGGCTACGCTGAACAGAGATGTGAAGAAAGCGGGCGTTTCCCGCGAAGCGTATCTCAGATCTCTGATCCGTAAAATGCCGCTGAAAGAGAAACCGCCTGTGGATGTGATCGACATCCTGAAGAACCTTCAGCAGATCAATAACAATATGAACCAGATAGCCGTGAAAGCGAATGCTAAGGGCTTCGTGGACACGGCTTCTTACTGGGAAAATGTGAGATGGCTGAAGGAGACGGTGATCAAACTAATGGAGGTTATGTACCCGTAATGGCAACCACATCTATCTGGAGAGTCAAAGGGTATATCAGCAAGGTCCTGCTCTACGCGCAGAACCCGGACAAGACAACAAACCCGGAAGTGATACCGGTCCCGGAGAACGCCGATAAGGATTCTCTGGGTGACGTTATCGCATACGCCGGGCGTGAGGACGCTACCAATCAGAGGCAGCTCGTCTGGGGCATACACTGCTCGCCGGAGACTGCCAGAGACGATATGCTCCGTGTGAAGAAAGCCTTCGGCAAGGAAGACGGCACGATAGCCTATCACGGCTACCAGTCCTTTGCCGAAGGCGAGGTCATCCCGGAGATCGCGCATCAGATCGGTATCCGGCTGGCGCAGGAAGTCTGGGGCGACCGCTACCAGGTCCTTGTCTGTACCCACCTTGATAAAGACTCTCATATTCACAATCACTTTGTCGTGAACACGGTCTCCTTCGTAGACGGGATCAAGTATCACCGCACCAATGAGGACTATCAGTTCATGCGAGATGTCTCCGACAGACTGTGCCGTGAATATGGTCTGTCCGTTGTGAAGCATCCCGAAGGCAAAAAGAAAAACTACGGCGAATGGAGCGCCGAGAAAAACGGCAAACCAACATACCGGCAGAAGATCCGCGAGGATATCGACCGCGCGATAGCCGCGTCGCTCACGGAAACGGAGTTTTATGACGCGCTGGAGGAAATGGGTTATGAGCTGAAGTTTACCGCCAGATCCGGCAAGGAACTTCAGCGGCCTTCACTCCGGCCCTCCGGTTCGGAACGGTTCTTCCGCTTTGACCGGCTCGGCGAGGATTATTCTCTGGACGAGATATCAAACCGAATCCTGGAGAATATCCGCAGGAAGGATCCCTTTCCTGAAGAGACGCGGAACGCTGTCCGCAGGTACCGGGCATATCATCCGCCGAAGACAAAAGCGCGCGGTATCGCAAAGCTCTATTACTACTATTGCTACGAGCTTCATATCATCGTCCGGTATCCGGCGTCTGTACAGCGAGTCTCACATTTTCTGCGGGAGGATATCCGAAAGTTAGAGCAGCTGGATGCCCAGACGCGTTTTCTTGCCGAGAACGGTATCGAGACCTATGAGGATCTGGAGAAATACCAAGATCGTGCCGAGCAGGATATCGACTATCTGAAAAGAGACCGCGAGATGCTCCGCAATGAGCTCAAGCGAGTTATCCGCAGAGGCGACGAGGCGGAGATCCTTGCGGCAAAAGGCAGGATATCGGTCATATCCGCCAGGATACAGAAGCTTAAAGACGGCTGCGCTGTCTGCGACCTCGCGGAGCGGCGTGCCGCACAGATGCAGGCGGAACTTGACCTGCTGCAAAACAATAATCAGGAAAAGGAGGAACTGACTGATGAACTACTCAGGGGAAGCGGCGGAACAGGTCGTGAGAATGAGTCTCAACGGCGTGGAAGTCGCGGCTAAGATCAGCGGCAAGGCTGCCGAAAGGCTGGCCGTGCTGCTCTACGCGGTCCTTCGGGACCAGAAGAAAACCAGAGGCAAGATCCGTCTTACCAATATGCTGAAAAGCGGAAAAGAGCTGAAGGTGTTTGCCGTAAAGGACGGCGAGCTTCAGAAGTTCTGCGAGGAGGCGAAAAAGTACGGCGTCCTCTACTGCGTGCTGAAAGACAACAAAGCCGATGACGGTCTGACGGATATTATGGTCCGCGCCGAAGACGCCAGCAAGATCAACCGTATCTTTGAGCGATTCAATCTCGCGACGGTGGATATGGCCTCCGTGAAGACCGAGATCCAGAAATCCAGGGATGCCAAGGCCCAGACCGGCGAGGATATCGCTCCTCCGGAAAGAACCCGTTCCGTAGACGAAAAGCTCAATGAGTTCCTGGATACCGTTGTCGCGGAGAAAGAGAACCCGACTTCGGAAAGGTCGGAAAACGGAAACCCCACCATGGCCCGGACTGCGAAGTCCCGTCCGTCCGAGCCTTCATCCGAGAGCAGAAGAGCCCGAAGCGACGTGGGCGACCCTGAACGAGGCGATCACGGCTCCCGTCCTTCCGTGAAGGAGGAACTGAGGCAGATTCGCGACGAACAGAGGCAGAAGTCGTCTGAAGGTCCTTCGGTAAAGACTCCCGAACTGGAACACATCCCTGTTCCGGTCAAAAAGAAATCGGATAAGGAGGTAACGCTCTGATGGCACCGGATGAAAAGGTAGTCGTGACGCTGGACGATTTTGAACAGCGTCTTCTGGTCAGCGGTCTCGCTGACTTCCGCAATGACCTCATAAGGGATGAGAAGCCCACAGAAGATGTGGACGATCTCATCCTGAAGGTCATCGATGCCCCGACACAAAAGGAAAAGAGAAAGGCTGACCGTGAGGCACGATAAGCTTTCCCGGCAGAATATCATTCTCTACTGTCTCGGCACTATTCCTGTTATTTGGCTCGGTCTTCTGATTGCGCCGTATTTCGATGAAGGCATTGTAGGCCTGGTAAAAAACTTCGGAGAGGTCATGAACAATCCTTTCCGGATCACGCTCTGTGAGGACAGCCTGAAAACTGTCCTCACTCTGCTTTTCGGCTACGCAATAATCCTTGGGATATATCTCTCATCGGAACGAAACTACAGAAGGCGTGAAGAGCACGGTTCGGCCAAATGGGGCATGCCGGAACGGATCAACAGGAAGTATGCCGATACGCCGAAAACCGAAAACAAGATCCTTACGCAAAACGTATCCATCGGGCTTGACGGACGCAAGCACAGGCGAAATCTGAACACGCTGGTATGCGGCGGATCAGGTTCCGGCAAGACCCGCTTTTTCGCCAAGCCCAACATCATGAACTGCAATACCAGCTATTGCGTCCTTGACCCGAAGGGCGAGCTCTTAGCGTCTACAGGAGCTCTCCTGGAGGAGCACGGGTACGAGATCCGTGTGCTGGATCTTGTAAATATGGACAGGTCCCACTGCTACAATCCGTTCGTTTACCTTCGGAACGACAACGATATTCAGCGGCTGGTGACAAACCTGTTCAAGAACACCACGCCAAAGGGCTCCCAGACGCAGGACCCTTTCTGGGACCAGGCCGCGACGATGCTGCTCCTGGCCCTTATTTTTTATCTGCATTACGAGGCGCCGCCTGAGGAACAGAACTTTCCGATGGTCATGGATATGATCCGCGCCGGTGATGTCAGAGAGGATGACGAGACATACCGTTCCACGCTGGATATCCTCTTCGAACGTCTTGAGATGAGGAACCCGGAGCACATAGCGCTGAAGTATTACCGCAGCTATCACTCCGGCTCCGGCAAGACTCTGAAGTCGATCCAGATCACGCTGATGTCACGTCTGGAAAAGTTCAATCTGGAAAGCCTTGCGAGTATAACCCAAAACGACGAAATGGAGCTGTGGAGCCTGGGAGAAAAGAAGACGGCTATCTTCGCAGTTATCCCGGACAACGACAGCTCTTTCAATTTCCTCGTGGGAATGCTCTATACGCAGATGTTCCAGCAGCTTTATTACCAGGCGGATATCATCCACGGCGGCAGGCTTCCCGTGCACGTCCATTTCTGTATGGACGAGTTCGCAAACGTCGCGCTGCCTGACGAATTTGACAAGCTGCTCTCCACGATGCGTTCGCGTGAGATAAGCGTCAGTATCATAATCCAGAACCTTGCGCAGCTTAAGGCTCTGTTCGAAAAGCAGTGGGAATCCATCGTGGGCAACTGCGATGAGTTCCTGTATCTCGGCGGCAATGAGCAGTCCACTCATGAGTACGTATCAAAGCTTCTCGGTAAAGAGACTATTGATACCAATACTTACGGTCGCGCCAGAGGCAGGAACGGCAGCTATACCACCAACTGGCAGATCACGGGGCGCGAGCTCATGACGCCGGATGAGGTTCGCAAGCTGGATAACCAGTACGCCCTGCTGTTCATTCGCGGCGAATGCCCGGTTGAGGATCTGAAGTACGACATTACGAAGCATCCCAACGTCAGGTTCACCACGGACGGCGGTGCCGAACCGTACCGACACGGTGAGGACCTTATCAGCATCGCTACGCTTGAGATCGACGAAGGCCTTCTCAAGAAAGCAGAATCAGATCCTGTCGGTGAAGACGAATACCTCTTCTTCTGCGAGGAGGAGTTCGAAGAATTACTCAAAAAGAAAATGGAGGAAAAGAAAAATGAGCAGAAAAAACAAGAACAAGCCTGAGACTCCCGCAAAGGTCAAGAAGGGTTTCCGCGTCTACGCGGCTGCCGTACTTTGCCTTGCCATGATGCTCGGCACCGGCACTGTTGCTTTCGCGGCGGGCGGTGATCCTATCAACGTCGTGAATAACCTCAGCGATTTCATCTTCGGTCTGATCCGCGCCGTCGGTCTTATCATTCTCGGCTGGGGCATCGTGCAGGTCGGCATGTCATTCCAGAGCCACGACCCTTCTCAGCGTTCCAACGGTTTCCTGACTCTCGCGGGCGGTATCATCATCACTTTCGCAAAAGAGATCCTGAATCTTATCGTCGGCTGATCCGGTATCCGTTCAATAGGGACGGCTCTGTCAAAAGGAGCCGTCCCGAAAGGAGGTGTTTGAATGTCGGATAACTGGATTGTACAAAATCTGGAACGGGCCCTGGAAGTCTGGAACGAGAAACTGGCTGAGATCTGGATGATCATCACCCAGTCACCCGAAAACTTCAAAGGCGGCTCTATCTGGTCCGTAATCACAAGTATTCACGGAGCGCTGCAGGCTATCGGATACGCACTGCTGGTGCTCTTTTTTGTTATAGGTGTAATGCGCACCTGCGGCAGCTTCGCTGAGGTGAAGAAGCCCGAACACGCAGTCAAATTGTTTATCCACTTTGCTATCGCAAAAGGCGTGATCACTTACGGTCTCGAATTGATGATGGCTTTCCTGAGCGTCATACAGGGCGTCATCAGCACCATCATGAACTCAGCGGGGTTCGGTACGGCCACGACCACCATGCTGCCAACTGAAATCGTCACAGCGATTGAGGACTGCGGATTCTTTGAGAGTATCCCGCTCTGGGCAGTAACGCTGATCGGCGGTCTGTTCGTATGGGTGCTGAGCTTTATCATGATCCTCAGTGTTTACGGCAGATTTTTCAAACTCTATATGTATACCGCCATCGCGCCGGTGCCGCTCTCCACGTTTGCCGGAGAGCCTACGCAGAATGTCGGCAAAAGCTTCCTCAAGAGCTATGCGGGCGTCTGTCTGGAAGGCGCGATCATCGTGCTGGCGTGCATCATCTTCTCTGTTTTCGCATCCAGCCCGCCTGTAGTCGATACGACCGCTACGGCGGCGTCGATGGTCTGGAGCTATATCGGCGAGCTAATCTTCAATATGCTGATCCTGGTCGGATCGGTTAAGATGGCGGACCGTATCGTCAGAGAAATGATGGGACTTTAATGGAAGGAAGGAATGACTATGAATACCTACAGAATACAAAGCTATGAAGATATCCGGGACAGTCTCCGCGTAAGACTGATGGATATCAAAAGAAACCCCGAAACGCTGCAGAACAGCGTATACGAACCTGTCGGCTGCGGACTGGCCCTTGTCGCCTATATGGAACTGCCTGAAGATATCGCGGACGGCGGGATCGCCAATGTCCCTGCAAAGCTTGCTTCCGGTCTTGCGGACGCCAACCCCGAAGTTATCCTTGAGGACGCGATGGAGCGCTCTGTGTCACAGAGTCATCCGAAGCTCTGCGCCATACAGGATATGCTGTTCGGATCTCTGCCCGGCATGGAACCGGAGAACTATCTGACGGGCGGAGACGCACCGGAAGATACGCTGCTGGTCCTGACGACCGAAGACGGACGCCTTGGAGCGTCGGCACTCTTCTATCCGGGAATGAAGGAAAAGATCGGAGAGATCGTCGGCAAGGACTATTTCGTCCTGCCGAGTTCCATTCACGAGGTCCTGATCATGCCGGATAACGGGCAGATGACCCCTATGGAGCTGGCGAAGATGGTCAAAGAGATCAACGATAACGAAGTCAGCCCTCAGGATCTGCTCTGCAGCAGGGTGCTGCGGTTCCGCGCGGATACGCAGGAACTGTCTGTGGCGGCTGACGCGGAACGCCGCAGAGAAATGGAGAGATGACTATGGAAGTAAAGATAAACCGCGAGATCCGCAACTATACGGAATCCATGTTTTTCGGACTGTCACTCAGACAGTTCTTTTTTTCTATAGCAGCTATGGGCGTTGCCGTACTGCTTTACTTCCTTCTGAAGCCGTATGTGGGAACAGAAACGGTCTCCTGGATGTGTGTTCTCGGTGCCGCGCCTTTCGCGGCGTTGGGTTTCATCACATATCACGGGATGACCGCCGAGCAGTTCATATGGGCATGGCTCCGCTCTGAGATGCTGGAGCCCAGAGAGCTGCGCTTTGAGTCTGAGAACACCTACTACGAAGTCCTGAAGGATACCATCGCAAATCATGAAAAGGAGGCTTTGAGGAAGCATGATTAAATCCATCAAAACTATCCAGAGTACGGATAAGGAAAAGTACAAGGTTCCGAAGAAGGTCCAGGATGTGATCCCCATCAAAAGAATCTGGCCTGACGGGATCTTTCAGGTCGGCAGCAAGTTCGTGAAGAGCTGGAAGTTTGCCGACATCAATTATCTGGTCGCGAGCCGCGAGGATAAGGAGAGCATGTTCCTGACCTATTCGGAACTGCTTAATTCTTTGGACAGCGGCGCTACCACAAAGATCACCATCAACAACCATCGCATGAAAAAGGCGGATTTCGAGGAGTCCGTCCTCATGCCGCTAAAGTGCGACGGCCTTGACGACTACCGCAGGGAGTATAACCAGATGCTTCTGGATAAGGCGATGGACGCCAACGGCATTATGCAGGAAAAGTATATTACCGTCACCGTCGCCAAGAAGAACATCGAGGACGCCCGTGCGTATTTCGCCAGGACCGGAGCCGAGCTCTCCCAGCATCTGACGGCGCTTGGTTCTCGCTGCATCGAGATGACCGCCGTTGACAGGCTCCGTGCACTGCATGACTTCTACCGTTCCGGCGAGGAAAACGCCTTTGCCTTCAGTCTCAAGGACAATATGCGCAAGGGTCACTGCTTCCGTGACTATATCTGTCCGGACAGCATCGAAAAGCACGCGGATTTCCTGAAGCTCGGCGAGAAATACGCCCGTGTTCTCTATCTCAAGGACTACGCCAGCTATATCAAGGACAGCATGGTGGCGGAGCTTACGGACATGAACCGTAATATGATGCTCTCTATCGACGTTATTCCGGTCCCGACCGATGAGGCGGTCCGCGAGGTCGAGAACCGTCTTCTCGGCGTCGAGACCAATATCACCAACTGGCAGAGAAAGCAAAATCAGAACAACAACTTCTCCGCCGTAGTTCCCTACGATATGGAGCTTCAGCGCAAGGAATCCAAAGAGTTCCTGGATGACCTGACGACCCGTGACCAGCGCATGATGTTCGCGGTCATCACTATGGTCATCACGGCTGATTCCAAGGAGCAGCTCGATACCGACACGGAGGCGATCCTGGCGACAGCCAGAAAACACATGTGTCAGATGGCAGTGCTGAAGTATCAGCAGCTGGACGGACTCAACACTGTACTTCCCATCGGAACCCGCAGGATCAACGCCTTCCGAACGCTGACTACTGAAAGCCTGGCGGTTTTCATTCCCTTCAAGGTACAGGAGATCATGGATAAGGGCGGTATCTACTTCGGAGAGAACGCCATCTCCCATAATCTGATCATGTGCAACAAGGAGAACCTGCTGAACCAGTCCGCCTTCGTGCTGGGCGTTCCCGGCTCAGGCAAATCCTTCAGTGTAAAGGAGCTGATCGCTTTCCTGATCCTGAATACGGAGGACGATATCCTCATCTGCGACCCTGAAGGTGAGTACGCGCCTCTCATCGAGGCTATGGGCGATATCGGTTCCGTCATCAGGGTATCTGCCGGAGGACGCGACAGGCTTAATGCCATGTATATGGTTGACGGCTACGGCGAGAACAATCCTATCGTGGTAAAGTCCGAGTTCATCATGTCCCTGATCGAGCAGATCGACAAGAAAGGCGTCGGTCCGCAGCACAAGTCCATCATCGACCGCTGTATCGCAAACGTGTACCGCAACGCCTATGAGACCGGGACCACTCCGACGCTCTGCACTCTGCGCGAGATGCTTCTGGAGCAGCCGGAGCCTGAGGCAAAGCAGATCGCTCTTTCCCTTGAACTCTATACGACCGGTTCACTGGACATCTTCGGTCATCAGAGCAATGTGGATCTCGATAAGCGCGTAGTCGTATTCGATATCCACGGTCTCGGCGCTCAGCTGAAGCCAACCGGACTGTTGGTCATTACCGATACCATGCTGAACCGCGTCACCCTCAACTGGAAGAAGGGCAAGCGCACCCATGTCTTTATCGACGAGTTCCACGTAGTGTTTGAGAACGAGTTCTCGGCTCAGTTCTTTAACTCCGCATGGCGTCAGTTCCGTAAGCGTAACGCTTATCCGACTGCCATTACCCAGAACGTGGAATATCTGCTGGATTCTGTTCAGGCCAGTACGATGCTTTCCAACTCTGAATTCATCGTCATGCTGAACCAGGCCGCCTCCGACAGAGGCCAGCTGGCAAAGCTCCTGAACATCTCCAATGAACAGATGAGCTATATCACCAACGCCGATCCTGGCTGCGGTCTGATCAAGTACGGCGGATCACTGGTGCCTTTCGTGAACCGTTTCCCGAAGGACACCAAGCTCTACCAGCTTATGACCACCAAGCCCGGTGAGGGCATTTTCGCGGGGCAGGTCTCCTGAGGCCTGCCTCAGTCAGGAGGAACAGATGAAAAAGAAAAAGCTTATCGGAATCATACTGATCGTCGTTTTCACAGCGGCTGCTATCGTGTCGGGCGTCATGTTCGCGCGACAGTACGGCGACGCCAGGACCAGCGTTGAGGCTTTTGACGAACTCGCCGGTCTTGTGGTGAATATCGAGACGCCGGTGCCGGATGACCCGGCGGAAACAGATGAACCGGCAGAACTTACCGAAGAAGAGCTCCGCGCTCAGCAGACAGCTCTCGCTCATGAGAAGTACGGCGCTCTGTTTAAGCAGAATCAGGATTTCATCGGCTGGATCTCAATTGACGGGACCAATATCAATTATCCCGTCATGCAGACGCCTACGAACCCGGATTACTACCTGAAGCACGCCTTTGATAAGACCTGGAGCGATTACGGCGTTCCGTATATCGAGGAAAGCTGCATTATGGGTATCAGCAATAACATCGTGATTTACGGTCATCACATGAAAAACGGAAGCATGTTCGCTGATCTCTGCAATTATACGGATGAGGACTTCTGGCGGGAGCATCCGGTCATTCACTTTGATACGCTCTCTTCCTTCGGGGAGTATGAGATCGTTGCTGTTTTCAGGTTCAATACAAACAAGGAGACTTTCAAATACAACGAATGCGTCACTATGAACGAGGGGGCGTTCAATGAGTTTATGGCTGAGGTTCACGCCAGAGAGCTGTACGACACCGGCATTGACGCTGAATTCGGAGATCAGCTGCTGACACTATCCACCTGCGAGTACACCTACAAAAACGGGCGCTTTGTCGTTGTAGCAAAGAAGGTGATCTGATGCCTGAGATCAAGACAAGAGAAACGGTCAAGGACATCAAGATCCTGGACAAGGCCTCTGTAGCCGGAGAGCGGATGAAACAGGCTTTTATCCGCTCAAAGGATACTGCGCAGAATCTTATGGACGACGGACAGGTCTCTCCTTCTGAGTATGCTGAAGACAAGATCAGATACGCGGCGGAGGACGTTGTACACGATACCGGACACGCCATCAAGAAAGAGACTGACAAGGCAGTCGATAAAGGCCGCAGGGCCTTTCGTGAGCATCGACGCGAAAAGCGGCTTGAGCGTCAGGAGAAAAAGGTTGATGATGCGGTCCGCCGCTATGAGCAGCGCGCTGAGCACAATGTGTCTCAGGCTGCGCATCAGACCCACAGCAGTGTCAGGGCCAAGGATAATACTATAAAAACCGCCCATCGTTCTGAACGAACAATAAAACAGACGGCGAAGTCTACCGGCAAAGCGACAATAAAGACGGCCAATGCTTCCGTTAAATCAACGCAGAAGGCGGTGAAGACCGCTGAAAAGACATCCAAAGCTGCCATCAAAACCGCTGAGGAAACCGCGAAGGCTACAAAAAAAGCTGCTGAGGTTGCTGTTAAGACTGCTCAGAAGGCTGCTGTGGCCGCGAAGCATGCTGCCATTGCCGCTTACAAGGCGGCTGTCGCGGTCGGCAAGGCCATTGTCGCTGCGGTCAAAGCAATTATCGCCGCCATCAAAGAGCTTATCGCCGCTATTGCTGCCGGAGGCTGGGTCGCTGTAGTCGTCATCCTCGTTATCTGCCTGGTCGCACTGATCGTCGGCTCCTGTTTCGGTATCTTCTTCTCCAGCGAGGACACCGGCTCGAATATGACAATGCAGCAGGTCGTACGTGATATCAATGAGGACTATCAGAACAGAATTGAAACCATCAAGGCGAATAACCCCTATGATGACCTTGAGATGTCCGGCTCCCGCGCTGTCTGGCCGCAGGTGCTGTCCATCTACGCTGTGAAGACCACGACAGATCCGGATAACGCTATGGAAGTCGCGACTATGACGGAAGAGAAAAAGCAGCTGCTGACGGATATCTTCTGGGCCATGAACAGTATTTCCTACCGCATCGAGACTGAGACGGAAACTCAGATTGTTGAATCCGACGACGGCCACGGTAACATCCTGGAGGAAGAAGTTGAGGTGACCCACACTACGCTTTATATCGTAGTCAGCCACAAGGACGCCGACGCTATGGCAAACCAGTATAACTTCAATGCCGATCAGGACAAGCAGCTTGATGAGCTCCTGGCCGCTGATAACTCCATGTGGCTCGCTGTGCTCTACGGCATCTACGGCTCTGACGATATGATCGTGCAGATTGCTCTGACTCAGATCGGTAATGTCGGTGGGGAACCCTACTGGTCCTGGTACGGATTCAGTTCCCGTGTTGAGTGGTGCGCCTGCTTTGTTTCCTGGTGCGCAGATCAGTGCGGATATATCGAAAACGGTATAATCCCGAAGTACGCCGGATGCGTCAACGGAGTGAACTGGTTCAAGCAGAGAAATCAGTGGGCTGACAACTCTATCGAGCCAACGCCTGGAATGATTATCTTCTTCGACTGGGACAACAAAGGCGATTCCGGCCCGCAGGACGGACTTTCGGATCACACAGGTATAGTTGAGAAGGTCGAGAACGGCAGAGTGTATACCGTTGAAGGCAATTCCGGTGACGCCTGCCATGAGAGAAGTTACACTATAGGCTATTACGAGATCCTGGGATACGGTATCCCTGCGTATTAAAACAATGCTCCTGTATCGGGCTCAGGGTGGCTCGGTACAGGAGTTTTTGCTTCTTTGCCATGATGTCGGTTATAAGCGACAATGCGCACTTTTGAACTATGAATTTTGTGCGTTCATCTTGATTTTTGTGAACCGATGTGCTATACTACTTGATGTATATCTATGCCCAGCTGAGGAGCGGCGGGCATTTACTATAAATTGGGTCGAAATGGAGGCGTGTCATGAAAATCAGTTATGATAAGCTGTGGAAATTGATGAAGAAGAACAAGATGAAAAAGAGCGAATTAGCAGCAGCTGCTGAGATTAGCGGATATACGATGACCAAACTCTACAGAGATGAGCCAGTATCTCTTGAGGTCATGATGCGTCTGTGCAAAGTGTTCCACTGCGACATCGGCGATGTCGTTGAAATGATCGAAGAGGAATAAAGTTATGGACATACTTAAACCTTCGGCTCTTACAACAGAGCTTCTGAATACAGGGCAAAGCGGCGTCCCGTTAGTAATCTGCTCGGAAGCCCCTCGCATTAGAAAAAGGATAGAAAGCGCCGGATATCTGGAAGTTCAGATAAACAAAGAGCTTTCGAAACGACTACTGGACATTCCCAAGGAAGATCGTCCAAAGCGTGTGGAAAAAACACTAAAGAGCATGCTCAACTATCACGTTCCAATCTTTGTTACCGGGTTTGAGATGCTGTTTGATCCACGTTATGAAATCGATATCTTAAAGTTCTTCTGCGAAAAGGCGCGAATAATCAACGTGGCTATAAAATGGCCGGGACAATTTGCAGATGGCAAGCTTTCATATGCCAAGCCAGAGGATCCAGATTATCATGAGTTTGATTGCAATGCGTATCAGATACGGATTGTTCAATAGGAGGAAGAATTATGAAGTATAAGCAGTTAATAAGCTTCAATCCCATCACCACCGTAATTCAGCTTACGGATGCAAATGATGTCACTGAAGAGGAAAAACTGGTACGCAGTTATGTCATGTCCGATGAAATGGAGAAAAGGATCTCCGACATCATGCTTGGGCAGTTGCAATTTGAGGAATACAACGACAACAAAGGAATCTTCCTTGTTGGTAACTACGGTACCGGTAAATCCCACTTAATGTCCCTGGTGTCTGCTGTTGCTCACGACGCTAAGTACCTGGAAATGGTACAGAATAAGCGTTTTGCCGAGGATGCAAAAGTTATCGCCGGTAAGTTTGAAGTCCTTCGTATTGAGATTGGCGCTTCAACGATGTCTCTGCGTGACATTATTTTTAGCAAGATTAAGGACGATTTCAAGGCCAGAGGCATTGAGTTCTCTTATCCGGCTCAGAACGAGATCGTTAACAACAAGGGCATTCTCGATAACATGATGGCTCTCTTCGCTGAGAAATATGGCGATGACAAAGGTTACATGGTTGTTATCGACGAGGTTCTCGACTACCTAAAAGGCCGCAAAAATATGGAGGCCATTCTTGACTTTGGTTTCCTAAGAGAACTCGGCGAAAGCTGCTCCAAGTCCAAATTCAGGATTGTATGCGGCGTCCAGGAACAGGTATTTGATAATCCAAGCTTCAGCTTCCTTTCTGAAACGCTCAACCATGTACACAAGCGCTTCGAGCAGATGATCATCCAGAAGCAGGATACTGCTTATGTCGTATCAGAGAGAATCCTGAAGAAGAACTCCGAGCAGAAAGCATGGATTCGCAATCATTTGCAGAATTTCTGCAGCCTCTACTCCAATATGGCCGAAGATATTGAAAGATATGTTGAGCTGTTTCCGATCCATCCGTCTTATATCGAAGTCTTCAATAAGATGATTTCTGTTGAGAATCGTGAAGTCCTCAAGAGTGTTAGCCAGCTGGTTCAGAGCAGACTGGAAGATGATGTTGATGAAGAAGCTCCGTGCATCATCTCATTCGATACATATTGGCCTTTTATTAAGAGCAATAGCGCTCTCCGGTCAAAGGCGGACATCAAAGAAGTCATTGATAAGAGTGGAAAACTTGAGGATATTATCTCTCATTCTTTCCCGAAGAAGCTTTATAAGCCGCTGGCAATTAAGATCATCTATGCACTGAGTGTTCATCGTCTTACTACCGGCGACATCAGCATCCGTTCCGGTTTGACGGCAGAGAATCTCCGCGATGATCTTTGCCTGTTCCTTAACGGCATGCCGGATCAGAGTTCTGAGACGCTCCAGGGAATCATCCAGGTCGTCCTGAAAGATATCATGACTACCGTTTCTGGTCAGTTTGTAGAGCACAACGATGAGAACGGCCAGTATTACCTTGATTTGAAGAAGGATATTGACTACGACGAGAAGATTACGCAGAGGGCGGCAACTATCGATGATGACCAGCTCAATCGTTACTTCAATACAGTCGTTTATACATGCCTTGACTGGGATGCAAAAGAAAAGGTCACCAACTTCAACATCTATGAACACACGCTGAACTGGGCGTCCAGAAACATCTTCCGCCGTGGCTATCTTTTCCTTGGTACTCCGGAAAACCGCCCAACAGCGCAGCCGCCGGAAGACTATTATATATATTTCCTCCCGCCTTACGGTGACACACAGTATACCGATGAGAAAAAGGCAGATGAGGTGTTCTTCTCCTTCAAGCACAACGAAGAGTTTAAGGGCAACCTTAGGCTTTATGCTGCTGCTCTTATGATGAAGGAAATGGCTGAAGAGAAGAACAAGCCCACCTATGCAGCGAAAGCGGAAGTCTATCGCAAGAAGCTCACCAAGTATTTTAGTGACAACAAGAGCACTTGCTTTGAAGTGATTTATAAGGGCGAGAAGCGTCAGTTGCTCGAAGTACTGAAAGGCCAGTACAAGATTACTACTCCATTCAAGGAGACCATGGATCTTGCCGCGTCTATCAGCCTCGATGGTTTCTTTGCTACCAAGTATCCCGACTATCCTAAGTTCCGTACACAGATTACCATCAAGAATCAGGCGGAAGTTATTCGTGCTGGCTTTGATCGCTTTGCCGGAAAGCAGGATAAGATGGCTGATTACCTGCTTGACAGTTTCGATCTGATCGACAATGGAAAGATCACCGTTTCTAACTCAAAATACGCGAAGTACTACATCGACATGCTGAACAAGCTGCCTGCCGGTAGCGTGATCAACTTCAGTGATATCTATGAAGAGACATTCGACGGATATGTGGATAAGAGGTTTAAGATCTCTTATGCATTGATGCCGGTTGTCTTCTTTGCAATGGTTTATACCGGTAATGCAGTGATGGCCATTAACGGCGGCAAAACCATTACAGCCTCCGATTTGGATGTGATCCCAAAAACAAGTGTCCTGGACATCTATGACTTCAAGTATATATCCAAGCCTAAGGATGTTCAGCTTGCAGAACTCGTCCACCTGTTTGAAGTGCTGAATCTTCCCACAGGACTTATGACTAACCCTGCTCAGAGAGAAGCAGGGCTTGCACAGCTTCTTGAAAAGGCAAAAGAGATAGTCAACGTTGCTGTCAAGGCAGCGAGCAAACTTAACGGAGACTTTACTCTCTGGGGAGAGAAATTGATTCCTGATCACATTGCGACGACATACAAGGATTCCGGCAAGCGTGTTCTTGATATGTTTGCCAACTTTGGAACTCGTTTCAATACTGTAGCCAAGCTCCCGAACTTCCTCTATACGAAGGAAGAAATCGACCAGATTGAAAAAGATATCCAGAATGTGAATATCATCATGGAATATGACAGATTCCGTACAGAACTCACTCCTGACATCAGCTACATGATGAACCTTGACCGTATGGATCTGGGCAAGACAATAACTGAGGCGCTGGAAGCGGCAAAAGACAGATTCCATGAGATCCGCGATGCAATTCCTGAAGACATGGATGGCGATGGTGCTGCAGCGGACGTTAAGGAAGTTCTGGATAAGGTAAAGAAACAGTATATCGATCTTTATATGGAGGAGCATAGCAAGAAGCGCCTGAACGTAATCGATGCAAAGAAAAAAGGCGAGATTATCAGCTCTACCAAGCTTGCCAATCTTAAAAAGCTTAAGACGCTGAGTATCTTCTCTGCCGCCAAGGTCGATGCCATTGATACAGAGCTGGCGTCTTTGAAAGTTTGTTATGATCTGACTTCTGACATGCTGCTGACAACGCACTTCTGCACTAAGTGTAATTTCGTGCTTGGAAGCAATGATGTTCCTGTTAAAGGCAAGATTGCAGATATTGAAGACAGGATCGATACGCTTCTTGATGACTGGAGCCAGACACTCTACAACACTCTGTCGGATCCGCTCCTAGGAGAACAGATGACATACCTTAAGCCGCAGCAGCGTACAGTTATTGATCAGTTCTTAAAGACTAAGAAGCTGCCTGATAAAGTGGACAACTACTTTGTTGATGCAGTCTCTGCACTTTTGGAAGGCTTTGAGCCGGTATCAATTTCAGCTGAAGAGTTCATTGATAAGCTTGATGCTCTTGGCCCGTGCGACATTGACACCTTCAAGAATAAAATCAACGATATGCTGAAGATATATACAAAGGGCAAGGATGCAGAGAAACTTCGCATCGTTGTGAAGAGATAAGGAGAACAATATGGAACGCAGAAAACTGACAAAAACGGATATAGATAAAGTTCGGGATATTGAGGGCTTTCCGATAGCAAGGGATGAGGACATCATCGCTCTTTCAGATGCCCCTTACTACACAGCTTGTCCTAACCCGTTCATAGAAGAGTTTATACAGGAAAAAGGTGTTCCTTATGACGAAGCTACGGATGATTATCAGCGAAAGCCATTTGCCTCAGATGTCAGCGAAGGTAAAAATGATCCAATCTACAATGCCCACAGCTATCACACAAAAGTCCCTTATAAAGCCATAATGAGGTATATATTCCATTACACAAAACCTGGGGATATTGTGTTTGATGGCTTCTGTGGAACTGGCATGACTGGTGTCGCTGCACAGATGTGTGAACAAGATGATTATTCCAGTCTATCGTTGTTTACTCTAGGTAATAACGGTAAAGAATATGGTAAACGCTATGCAATTCTAAATGATTTGGCGCCTATAGCTTCCTTTATAGCGCATCATTACAACAAAACTGTAGATGGTGTAAAACTTTACGAGGCTGGAAAAGCAGTTTTAGATGCCGCTGAAAAAGAGGCGGGATGGGTTTACGAAACCAAGCATGAGGATGGCATAGGCACTATCAATTATGCGATTCTCTCCGATGTTTTCGTGTGTCCGAGTTGTAGCCAGAGTTTAGTATTTGGAGAACTGGCTGCAGACTTTGACAAGAAGGAAATCAAGGATAGTTTTGTTTGTCCGCATTGTGGCAGTAGATTAGTCAAAAAGGATTGCCAACGCGAGATGCACACTTTCTTTGATAAAAAGCTTGGAGAGATGAGATCAATCGTTAGGCAGGTTCCAATACTCATCAACTATTCTTATAACGGTCGCAATTACAACAAAAAGCCGGATAAGTATGATTTTGATTTGATTGACAGAATAGAGGCTCTTGATATTCCTGAATGGTACGCAACTGACAGGATGTGTGAAGGCAAGGAAAGCCGAAGAAATGACAAGTTCGGGATAACAAATGTACATGATTTCTGTACAGTACGAAACAACTATTATCTGGCCATTTTATACAAACACATAATGCAATCCGAGTATAAAGACGAGTTGCTATTTGTTTTTACTGCTTCGCTGCAAAGAGCAAATAAAACGAATAGATTTAGATTTGGTGGTACTGGGAATCTAAGCGGAACACTATACATTCCGTCTCTTCAATTTGAAAGAAACGTGAGTCTCCTATATAAGGGAAAACTTGATGATGTTTTGAAACAAAAATCCATGATCCCCAAAGGAGATAATGTAATAGTTACGACTGGAACTTTGTCGCAATTGCCTAACATTCCCGATAATTCTATTGATTACATCTTTACAGATCCGCCTTTCGGAGACAATTTGATGTACTCTGAGTTGAGTTTTATATGGGAGGCGTGGCTCCGAGTCCTCGAAAACACTCAAGACGAGGCAATAATGAACTCTGTTCAAGGCAAAGGTCTTCTTGAGTATCAACAACTAATGACAGACTGTTTTAGCACATACTATCGCGTTCTTAAACCAAACAGATGGATAACCGTTGAGTTCCATAACTCCAAAAATGCAGTTTGGAATGCGATACAGGAAAGCCTTAACCGAGCAGGCTTCATCATTGCTGATGTCCGGACCTTAGATAAACAACAGGGCAGTTTTAAGCAAGTCAATAATACATCAGCCGTGAAGCAGGATTTGGTAATATCGGCATACAAGCCAAGGCTGTCTCTCTCGCGTAGAATCCTTGAAAAGGCTGGTCAGGAAGAAACGGCATGGGATTTTGTGAACCAGCATTTGAGTAATTTGCCTGTTGTGGTGAAACATGCAGGAAAGATTGAAGTCGTTGCTGAACGTCAAGGGTATCTGTTGTTTGATAGGATGGTGGCTTACCACATTATGAGTGGTATCCCCGTTCCAATTGACGCAGCTGATTTTTATAAAGGGCTTGACGAAAGATACTTGCAAAGAGACGGCATGTACTTCCTGACTGATCAAGTTAACGAATATGATACAGCCAGAATCGTCAATGACATTGAGCCAATCCAGTTCAGTTTGATTGTCAGCAATGAAAAGACTGCTATAGCGTGGCTTTATCAGCAACTTGATACGCCGCAAACATACGCTGAGATACAGCCGAAGTTTATGCAGGAAATCAAGACTGTTGATAAGTTCGAAGCTATGCCAGAGCTTGCTGTACTGCTTGAAGAAAACTTCCTCCAAGATGATAAAGGCAGATGGTATGTGCCTGATGTCACAAAAGAAGCTGATGTTGCAAAACTGCGTGAGAAAAATCTTCTTAAGGAATTTGAAGGATATCTTGCTACGAAAGGCAAGCTGAAACTGTTCCGTGCAGAGGCTATTCGTGTCGGTTTTGCAAAACTCTGGAAAGACAAGAACTATAAACTGATCGTCGAGACAGCAGAACGTCTACCAGAGCAGATTATCCAGGAAGATGACAAGCTGTTAATGTACTACGACATCAGTCTTGGTAGAGTGTAAAAGAGGTAAGCATGTTCAAAATCGGAGATTACGTTTTTGACAAAAACAATAATGACCGGGTTCAGATCGTAGATGTTTCTATGGTGTGGGACTTTGTTTCATACAAAGTCTTTAACCCGGTCACTGGAGCAGTATATAAGCTGTCCGCCGATGCGGTGGAAGCTGAGTCGCGTCAGGTCAATGCTAATGAATATTACCTGCGCTATGTTGCTATGCTCTCCAAAATCAAAAGCGAAACCTCCGAAGGAATACTCTCTAAACTTTCAAGCGGCGTTATCCCTCTTCCGCATCAGCTTCATGTCTTGAATCGTGCGGTCAGTGACAATAATGTCCGCTACATCCTTGCCGATGAAGTGGGTCTTGGAAAGACCATCGAGGCAGGCCTGATTATTGAGGAGCTCAAAGCGAGAGGCCTTATCAAGCGAATCCTTGTTGTATGTCCTACTGGACTGGTAACACAGTGGAGCATCGAGATGGAAGAAAAGTTCGGAGAGAAGTTCCGAATCATTCTTCCAGAAGATTACGACACTATCCGTAAGATAACGGACAACAATGATGTATATGGACAGTTTGATCAGGTCATCTCTCCGATGGACTCTATTAAACCGTTGGAAAAACGTATCGGCTGGACTGAAGAGCGGATCGAACAGTATAACGAAGAACGTATCTACTCCATTATCAACAGCGGGTGGGATCTGGTCATCATAGATGAGGCTCATCGTGTTGCAGGCTCTACTGGTGAGGTAGCCAGATACAAACTCGGAAATCTTCTTGCTGCTGCGAGCCCATATCTGCTCCTTTTGACGGCAACGCCTCACAACGGAAAGACAGAGCCTTTCCTCCGCCTTATCAGGTTGGTAGATGAAAAGGCTTTCCCGAATATGAAAGCAGTCGTAAAAGAGCAGGTTGCACCATATGTCATCCGTACTGAAAAACGAGAAGCCATAGACAACAATGGTAATCTGCTCTTCAAGAACAGAAATACTCACATCGTTGAACTGCATTGGGATGAACGCCATTCACAGCAGCGCAAGCTCTATGAAATGGTATCAAGCTATGTCTCAAAGAACTATAACAAGGCTCTTCGCAATCGTGGAAAGAATATGTGGGTAATCTTCCTGCTGATTATGATGCAGCGATTGGTGACCAGCAGCACAACTGCTGTCAGGCAAAGCCTTCAGAAGCGCATCAAGATCTTGGAGGAGCAGGCTTTCCGATATGAATCCATGACAGAGGCCGAGTTCGTTGAAATCGACCTGGAAGAGAACATGGAGGAAGCTATTGCTGCAATCTCTATGGATATCAAATCCGAGATCGAAGATTTGAATCAAATTGTGGCAGTCGCTCAGCAAGCAGAATACCAATATTTAGATGTGAAGGTTGAGCCATTGCTCTCTATCGTTGATGATATCTTCGCCGAAGACAAGAATCGTAAGCTTATCATCTTTACCGAGTTCGTTGCTACGCAGCAGTATCTAAGTAAGCTGCTGAAAGACAGAGGATATTCCACTTCTCTTCTCAATGGTAGTTTGTCCATCGAGGAGCGCAATCTCGTTCTTGCTGAGTTCCGGGAGGAAACCAATATTCTCATTTCCACTGATGCCGGTGGCGAAGGTCTTAACCTGCAGTTCGCCAATTACATGATTAACTATGATCTTCCCTGGAACCCGATGAAGATAGAGCAACGTATTGGACGTGTTGACCGTATTGGTCAGCTGCGTGATGTTGAGATCTATAATTTCGTCTTGGCGGATACGGTTGAAACGAGAGTGAAGGATGTCCTGGAGGAAAAGCTGTCCGTCATCCTGAGAGAAATAGGTATTGATAAATATGCCGATGTGCTCGACAGCGAGACTGCCGGAGTGAACTTCACAGATGCGTATCTCAATTCAATCAGGAATCCAAGGAATATAGAATACAACATCAAGCCTATCGAGGAAGACCTCCGCACTCAGGTCAAAAACACTCTAAGAATCAAAGATTTGATTCGTGAGGATAAAGACCTTACAGAATTCATTGGTGCGGACACTTCCTTTGACATTGAAGCAGCTTTGCGCTCAATGATAGCTTACTATGAGAGTTCTATTGGGAACCCGGTATTACCAATAGAAACTTACGGCATCAATGATGAGAGGATCATCAAGCACCTGAAGAAAGAAATACGCCAGGATGAGCATTCCAAACTCCTCAGCATAAGCATAAAAGACTTTCCTAATGAGAAAGGTTGGTTTATGCTATGGCATCTTTCCGTCGCTCCGGACGGAACTGGCGGAAAGACAATACCAGTTTTCATCAATGAAAATGGTGTGTTGAGACCTTTGGCTGGAAAGAGGATCTGGGATGCGATACTGGATGATCAGCGTGTTATTTCGGTTTCAGAAGGGGCAGCTGTAACGTCTGAGGCCCTCGACACCTTAACAAAGGCGTCGCAGGATTACGCATATGATGTGTTCAGCGATATGCGCGCTGAATATGATCGCAAGATTGATGAAAACCACAGGAAATACGATTATGCCTTGTCCCTACGGTTTGATGCTGCAAGCAGGATTGGAATTGAAAACATACGTAACCACAAGCTCAATTCTCTTGCACAGGAAAAGGAACAAATGGAAGCGCAGTATAGGCAGAGCAAACAAATCTGTCCGGACTTTTATCTTGAACTACTGGCCCACATGGAGTGATTTGCGATGATAGAACAACGAGTACGTAAGATACTGCAAATTGAATACGAGAAACGGCTACTGATATATGACACAGAGGATTTTGCGTCTTGTTTTGACTATGCCCTAATGCTCATGGCCAATGACTTCACCGTATATCTTTATGATGATATTGAGCGTATGCGGTATGTGTACGAATCGCAAATTCGAAACACAGATGGTCCCTGTGCGATTATCGTGACAAGTGACATCTATGTCCCAACCGATATACGGAATGATTTCTTTGAGGTTAAGCTTTCACTGAAATCTCTGTATCCTCAAATGAGCATCCCGGTTCTCTACGAGCACATATATGACCTGGACCTGATAGACCGCTCATACGACGATTTTGAACGCAACTGCGTGAGAGAATCGGAGACGGAATACTACATAGAAAAGTTCTCTTATTCCGGGAATAACGTACGCGGATATATACGGGAACAAGAATATGCGATCCGATTGATGATATCAAAAGGCGCTTCATATTCCGACTGGATCAAAATCGCAATGATGAATGCCAGATTGGAACGTTACTCTTGCCTTCATCACATTGATAGGGATCAGAGCTTCATTGATGATGCCTTCAAATCTTTCATAGACAATGGATATCAGAAGCTTGCGGGTGTTGTTTCAAAGGATGCTCCAGTAATACTTCCAAAGGTGATCGATAGAATCGCAACGGGAGAAAAGGTTGCTTTGGTGGTAGCTGATGGCATGTCGATGTTTGACTTCGAAATTCTTTCGGAATACATGGACGGCTTGGACTATTCGCTTGGTGGATCCTTTGCAATGATCCCTACAATAACGAGTATTTCGCGACAGGCACTTTTAGCGGGCAAATATCCACAGCAGCTTGAGAACCCGTTTTCTCTTGCAAAGGAGGAGTCTGGTTTTTATTCAGCAGCTCAGGAACGAGGCTATACAAAAGGTCAATGCTTCTATGGTCGTGGATATGACTGCGAACCTGGATCAATGGTTAAGTTTGCAGCAATCATCATCAACGACATTGATGACATGGTACATGGCCAACGGCAAGGCCGGATGGGAATGTACAATGATGTGACACTCTGGGCTAAGCAAGGCAAGATGCGAGACCTTCTCCTGCGTCTGCTGAACAAAGGATTCAAGGTTTATCTTACTGCGGATCATGGTAATACTCATTGCGTCGGCAAAGGAAACGTCAAGAAGCTCGGCGTTGAAACTGAAACCAAATCTAAACGGATGGTCGTCCTGAAAGATTTTGCTGATGTTTCAGACGACCTGGCAGAACGGACCTTTGAGTATCCGGGATACTACATGGACAAGAGCTACCAATACCGGATCTGCAACGGCAAGACATCATTTGACAATAAAAACGAGGATGTAATGACGCATGGTGGCATCTCGCTTGAAGAAGTCATCGTCCCGTTTGTGGAAGTGAGGAAGAAAAATGGCTAAAATGGTTGGCCTTTCTCGGGCAATAAAGATAGAGTGGCTGAATAAGGTTGTCAGTCTTGTGAATGAAGGCATGGCCCCTGAGAATATCAAAGAGGCCCTGAATGACTATATCGGCTTTGAAATTAGCAGTCCTGATAATATTAGAAAATCCAGAGACATCCTCATGAATCTCTGGGTATATCCGTTTGAGGATGAAAAGGTCAACCTGATTCGCAAGCAAGCCTTGGAAGCTATCAAGAATGGAAATGAAGACAAATTAGCTATGCATTGGTGCATGCTGTTGCTTTACTATCCTGTTTTTGTAGATGTAACCGGTATGATCGGTAAGCTTTCATCAATGCAGGATTCATTCTCCCTTGCGTGGCTTAAAGATAAAATGTTTGAGGAATGGGGAGAAAGGACAACACTATTCCATTCACTCGACAAAATCATGCAGACTCTTCGCCAGATAGGAGCTGTAGATTCAAAGAATGGTGTGTATACCGTTAATCATTATGAGATTAAGGACGCGACTACAAAGAAGATTCTCCTGAAGACTATCATTGCTCTGAAGATGCAGGCCTACTATGAGCCATCAGAGCTCTCTAAAGTATCTCAGATGTTCCCGTTTGAGTATACCGTTGATTCCGAAATGATATTTGGAAATCAAGATTTTGAATTGGGCAACTTTGGTGGTAGTCCGGTTGTAGTTGGATAAACATATGAAAAAAATCGATCTGCATATCCATACTGTCAATACGCAAAGTGATCCGGATTTTGAGTTTTCTCTTGACGCTCTCAAAGGCTATGTAAAGGAGAAAGCTCTGGATGCTATTGCTATAACAAATCACAATCTCTTCGATGAGGCACAGTATAATGAAATCGCCAATGCGTTAGCAGGCATTACAACAGTGTATCCGGGAATTGAGATCAATATAGGGACGAGAATGGGTCATTTGCTTTTGATAGCAAACTCCTCGAACGTTGCAGATTTTGCAAGCCGTTGCGCCAAAATTCAAGAGCACATTGTTAGTCCCAGTATGTCGGTTTCTGTTCAAGAGTTCATGGAGATTTTCCCAAATTTAGGACAATACATGCTTATCCCGCATATGGAAAAGAGTCCAGCGGTGGATGCTTATACGCTCTCAATGCTGGGTGATCATATTTGCTGTGGCGAAGTCGGTAGCATAAAGAAGTTTGTTTACTACCAGAAAGACGACACAATGCCGACACCCGTTTATTTCAGTGATTTTAGGCCGGTTGAGGATGTGGCGTTTCCGATTAGGTCTACATTTATCGATACAGATGATATCTCTTTGCCTTCAATGAAGCTGTGCCTTCAAGACAAGACGAAAGTCATGTTGTCTGCAGAAAATGGAAATAGTCAGTTTACTGCATTGCCGTACTTAACACTTTCAACAGGTCTAAACGTGGTTATTGGTGGCCGTTCGTCGGGTAAGTCTTATACATTAAACCGCCTCAATGAGCAATATGAGAATGTGAAATACATTCGTCAGTTTCAATTGTTGGAAGTGGATCCATCAAAAGCTGAGCAGGAGTTTTCTGAGAAGCTTGCTGCAAAGCAAGGGACGATTACCCGTGATTATTTTCTCCCGTTCAGTAAGGTCGTTGATGAGGTTAAAGACATCTCTGTCTCGAATAACGAAAAGGCTGTGGATGCTTATATCACTTCGCTCATTAAGTATGCGGAAGAGCAAGAGCGAGCAGATGCATTTTCCAGATGTGCGTTTTATTCAGAAAGCGATTACTCCATAGATAACCAGGATGGTATCACTGACCTGATCGAAGCAACAATGAAGCTTCTAGATTCTAAAAAGTACAGAGATATCATAGAACGTAATGTCAGTAGAGAATCACTTATTGCTTTGCTGAAGGATTTGATTGCACAATATCAATCCGAGCGCGAATTGGTGTTAAAAAAGTTATGGGTAAACGATTTGCTTTCTGATGTCAAGCGTGGTCTACAATCAAGGACTGCTGCTACCAGAGTTGAAGATGTTGATTTTTATAAGGTCCAGATGGATTCGGTAAAGGTTGATAAATTCAATCGCATAGTAAGAGCTTTGCAGAGAGAAAGCGTGATACATGAAAAAGAAATCGAAGGCTTTAAGATTCAAGCACGAAAACGGAAATACAATGGTGCTGGTGAATTAAAATCACATAGCGGCAGAGTCGTTACGTTTTCGAATATATTTCCGCTGTACAGCACAGATCCATATGAGTTCTTGCTTGGCTTAAAGCAAATATCGGAATTATCAGACGACAAGTACTATGAGTATTTTGCCAAAGTTGAGCATGTGATCTTAAACAGCTATGGATGTGAAGTTTCTGGAGGAGAGAGAGCAGAGTTTAATCTCTTGCAGGAAATAAATGACGCATACCAATACGATATGTTGCTAATAGATGAGCCGGAGTCTTCTTTTGACAATATCTTTCTAAAGGAACGTGTAAACCACATTATCAAAGAAATCTCACAACAGATGCCGGTAATCATCGTTACGCATAATAGTACTGTTGGTGCATCTATCCACCCAGATTTCGTTATAAACACAGTGCGGACGATTATTGGGAAAGAGGCTCACTATGATGTTTTCTATGGAGAGCCTGGCAATAAAGAACTGATGAATTGTGACGGCAAAAGAATTAGCAATTTAGAGGCCATGCTAAACTGCTTAGAAGCTGGTGAAATAGCGTATGACGAAAGGCGCAGAGAGTATGAAATGCTTAAAAATTGAAAATGGGAAAGGACTTTTCCTTCGGGATAATGGTAGCATGGAGCAAATTGATAAAATGACAAAGGATGATGTGCTCTATCTGCTAAACATTGCAACATCCTCCGATGAACCGTTTGAGATGGATCCTATTGGAGAACAGGATGTGTTAAACGAGGCACATAAAATCATATATCGAAGTCTGTATTCTAAGTTTTCAGAGCTTCTGGAAAACAGGACCCGATTTGCTGAAGAAAGCGCATCAACTTATAAGGATGCAATTGAGAAATACCAAGCTAACTGAGGTGTTCTTATGGATATAGATGCGAAATTAAGACCACTTTATTTGATACAGATACTGAAAGAACGCACCGATGAGGATCATTATCTGACCACATCGCAGCTCTGCTCCATCCTCAAGAATGAATATGGTATGGAGACTCACCGTACCACTATCAAGAGCGATATTGAGATGCTGCAGCAGGCCGGTGTCGGCATTCAGGCTGTCAGATCCTCACAGAATCAGTACAATTACATCGAGCGCGACTTCGATATCGCAGAGCTGAAGCTGCTAATCGATGCGGTCATGTCCGCCAAGTTCATGACAAAAGGAAAAAGCGACCAGCTTGTTGCGAAACTGACCGCTCTTGCCGGTGCAAACAAAGCCCGTGAACTGAAGCGCAATCTTACCGTTGACGGTAGATACAAGATGGAGAATGAGCAGATCCTCATGACCATCGATGCTATCAATGACGCCATCAACCAGAGGCGCAAGATCAAGTTCCAGAAGATCGAGTATAACGTGAAGAAGGAGCAGGTGCTCCATCACGGCGGTGAGACATATACATTCAGCCCGTATTCACTGGTATGGGACGGCGACTTCTATTATGTTGTAGGTTTCTCCGATAAATACCAGTCTATCGGCAGCCACCGCGTTGACCGTATCTTCCAGCGTCCGGAGATCCTGGAGGAAGCTGCTGTTCCGGCACCACTCGGCTTTGACGTGAACAAATACATCAATACCACTTTCCGTATGTACAACGCTCCCCGCAGGGAGGTTGAGCTGGTCTGCGACAACGGCGTGATGGACGCCATCATTGATCGTTTCGGACCGGATGTTGAGACCTATGCCTGCGATCAGCAGAACTTCCGTGTAATCGCGGAGATCGCTGTCGGGAAGGTTTTCTTCAACTGGATTTTTGGTTTTGAAGGTAAAGTAAAAATCAAAGCTCCAGAGGATGTGAGGCAGCTGTATAAGGAGCAGGTCTTGAAAGCTGCTGAGTTGATTTAGAGTCCGACAAATCGAATGTAGAACGATGAAGGCGGGCTGACACATTTGTCGCCGGGCGTGGTGTCCCAATCGGAAATTACGTGAGGCCAATCACCTTCATCATAAAGAAAGAGCAGAGACTATGAAAGCCTCTACTCATATATTAAGAATCGAAGTTTATGGAGGAGAAAATGGAAGCGCTGTTAACCCCATTTGGAGAAATAAAAATACTGATCGATGGAAAGGAAGTTCCTTACTTGGCACAGAAAGGCGGCAATCTTGATGGGTTATGTCAGCATGTTCTGGGAAGATATCAAATAACTGTTTCTTTTATTCCAGACGGAAATGAGCATGATATTGCCTGCATATTTGAGCCGACATGTTCATTTAAGAAAACTACTGAAAGCGGCGAGCGTCTGGAATGTCAAAGTTTCTATAATGATATGCGTTTTAAAATGTCTATCGGGGTTGAATGTGAAGCAGGATATATCGGAGGCAACAGAGCATCTGATGAATATGATTATGATGCTGATTATCTGGAAAACGGAATGTCATACCATATTGAAGCAGGAACAAAAACAAAAGAATATGTATTTGGGATTTCCTGGATAGATGATGTGGGGTGGGATGATTTGATGGATGAGAATAATGATCGGGGAATCGAAACCTGGTATGGCGCCGATCCCACATTAGCGTTATAAATTCAAGTTTGTCGGGATGACGCAAAATCGCAGTTTGCAGGGAGGATTACGTGAAAATAGAAAAAGATGAAATAACAATCCGAGATTTTACGGAAACAGATCTTCCACTCATGTTTAAATGGTTGACAGATAAGAGAGTGCTGGAGTATTACGAAGGTCGTGACGTCAGGTTTACGATGGATACTTTGTCTGCACATTTTTTGGAAGAAATTCCAGATGGATTCAGAATGATCATCGAGTATAAGAAATCCCCCACCGGATATGCACAGGCCTATCAATTGAGTGGTGAATTGTTCGATGAATATGACTATCCTGACGATGGACATATAGTGTTTGCTATGGATCAGTTTATAGGTGAGCCGAAATACTGGAGTAAGGGAATAGGCTCATCTTTTTTGAAAATGATGGCTTCTCATCTGAAAGAAAATATGGCTGCGGAACGAGTTCTTCTTGACCCGCACCAAGATAATAAAAGGGCTATAAGGGCATACGAGAAAGCCGGGTTTAAAATCATTAAATCACTTCCCAAACATGAGATGTTTGAGGGAGAAAAAGTAGATTGCTGGCTGATGGAATTAGCACTGTAGATTCCCGTTTGTCTGGATGACGCAAAATCGGGATTTGCGGAGGTGAAGGCAGGAGCATGATTATTTTGTTAACCGGAGCATCTCACACCGGAAAGACTCTTCTGGCACAGCGGATGCTCGAAAAGTACAAATATCCATATCTCTCCATTGACCATCTGAAGATGGGGCTGATCCGCAGCGGCAACACAGAACTTGGGCCGGAAGACGACGATGCTCTCACAGAGTATCTGTGGCCCATTGTCCGCGAGATAATCAAGACCGCAGTCGAAAACAGACAGGATCTGATCGTAGAGGGCTGCTACATTCCCGCAGATTGGAGAAATGACTTTGATGCGCATTATCTGCCGTCTATTCGATTCATTTGCCTTGCCATGACCGAAGAATACATTGACAGTCATTATCATGAGATCATCGGGCATGAGTCGGATATAGAATCCAGATTGATGGAAGCCGATTGTACCCCCGATGACCTGAAGGAATGCAACAGTTGGTACATCGACACGTTCGGAAGTGCCGGCGAGAATGTCATTCTTATAGAGGATGATTACAACAAGGCATTGACAGAACTTATAGAATGATAAATCTTGTTTGTCGAGATAATAAGATAACGATTGAGATGGTGCTTACGAGCGCCATCTCTTTTCTTTTAATAAATTTGATGTCAGCCACAACTGACACCATGCGTCTGACCCTATTGCAATCGCTCCCGTTTTGACTATAATGGGATTTGAAATCCCACATAGGAATTGAGGTGCTGATATGAGGACAAAAGATCAAGGAACTCTCGATGCGATACTGAAGTTCGTGAACAAGTATTACCAGAAGAATCGCGTAGCTCCTACGATAACAGATGTCGCGGAAGGCGTCGGTGTGGCCCGATCCACGACTCATCGCTATCTTCAGGAACTGAGCGAACGAGGTGTACTTAACTACGACAGAGGTATCCTTTCTGCTCCCGAGAGTGCCAAAATGAAGACGGCCTACGTTTCCGCCCCATTAGTAGGCTCCATTCAGTGTGGCTCCCCTGAGGAAGAACAGGAATATGTCGAAGAGTATGTCAGTCTGCCGGTCTCTATGTTTGGCAAAGGAGAGTTTTATATTCTCCGGGCGAAGGGAGATTCCATGGTCGATGCCGGTATCGAGGAGGATGATCTGCTGGTTATCGAGCGCAATTGCCCTGCTGATGTAGGGGATATAGTCGTTGCGCTCGACGCTAACGGACAGAACACTCTGAAGCGCTATACCGGATATGACGAAAACAAAGGCTGCTATCTTCTCGCGTATGAGAACGAAGCGAAATATCCAGGGAAGGTCATAAAAGTGAAGAGCTTCACCGTTCAGGGTGTTGCCCGGCATGTTCTTAAGACTCTCTGAGAAATAAATGTGATAGGAGATGCTTGAAGTGAGTGCTACTGATGTGAAGTGCCCTATCTGCGGTACAGTGAATAGGTCTCTCGACTTAGAGGAAACAGACGGATGGATGGAATGTGAGCATTGCGGGAATACGGTTCAGCTCATGAAGCATATCAAGACACGGCGCATACCGTGTTATCAGATGAAAGACTGTCAGGTACTGGTTCCTCTTCCGCAGAAATAAACGTAAAGGAGTACGGCGATGCTGGAGGATTGGACGATTTATTCCTGGTATTGCCCGAACTGCAAGAACGAAGTTGCGGGGCTGAAAAATGAGAAGAACCAGATAAAAGTAATGTGTAATAACTGCGGAGCCAGGATGGTCCGCACCTTATGCGGCCGGAGACATGATGTGATCGACGTCTACCCTCCGGACGGCGAAGAACGATATGACTTAAAACTTAGGAGGTTATGATAATGACGATGATCGAACGTTTCGTCAAAGAGCGTAACGAAGCCCTGTTCAGTCTGGACAGGAAGAAGATCGAAGCTTATCTCATCAAATACGGTGAGACTGAGTTCGCAGACACTCCGGATCTACTCTTCTGGGCAGGCGTCTACAAGGCGATCTGCGGTATCAAGAGTGCGCCACCGGAGCTAGTCGATAAAGCTCACGGCTGGCTTACTGAAAACGGGTTTGCTATTCCCGCGTAAATAGCAGCGTTACAACAGAATCAACGGCATCACGACGGATCGGTCGGGCTGAAACAGGGCCGCGCTAAATCCGATTCCAGGTCACTTGACCGTGTGGCAGAAATGCCCGAACTCTTCACCGGTAGTTAAACCAGACATACATGAGAGGCCACCGGCAGGATAAGACAGTATAGGTATACCTATAAGTCTTGCCTGTCGGTGGCTTTTTCTTTTGCCACCGGTGACTGACAAATACATATTCGCAGCCTGAAGTACAAGGGCCAAGGATACAAATACGCTGATTTCGATTTTTCGAAAAAGCAGTATTGGTACCCTTTGATTTCTGCACCCTTTTTCAGGCATGCAGCAACAGGAGTCCTTACGCCAGCGTGATTTGTGTCCTTTGGACCGCGCAGGCGGAAAGGACTTTTTATGTTGCTCCAGTGGCTTTGCTACGTAGCTGAATACCCGTAACTCCGGGATTTGGAATTCGAAAACACCCCAAATTTCAAATCTCAAGGAGTTACGAAAATGAATAAGAATGAACTTTTAGATCAGTTCAAAGAGGACTGCCGTGTTGTGAGCATGGCAAACGAATATCCGGGATATGTAGGTGAAATCAAATGGATCATCTTCTCGTCCCTTGCCGAGGAAGAACTCGCAGCAAGATATGCGAGCGTTGTCGTTTCGTTCAAGCCTTATCTTTACATGAGCATGGATCAATATGCTCCGGTTCGTGAGTTTAACAACAATGACAGGAAGCACAGAAGGCGTTCGGAAGAAACATACGATGTCTTCGGCTTCGTTGACGGAGAAGCTGAGATGCACCATCCGGAACTCGCCTATGAAGATGCGGTCGGCGAATATGACGATCTCTACTCTGCTTTGGAGGAGCTTTCTCCCAAGCAGAGAGATCGGATCATCAAGAGGTTCTTTGAAGGTAAAACGTTGTGCGAAATCGCGGAGGAAGAAGGACAGTCCTTTCAGGCGATTTCGAAATCAACAGCGTGTGCATTGAAGACACTGAAAAAACTTTTGGAACAGGGTTGAATTTTACCCCTCCAAATCTCCGAATAAGTGAAGGGACCTGAATCCCTTCACTTATTACGAAGGGAGAACTGAATACATGAACACGGAAAACAGAAAGGTAAAACGCTTTGAAATCTATCTCTACGACTTTGGCGAGAATGCTGGCTCAATCCAATGCGGCAGAAGGCCTGTCCTGATACTTCAGGATGACCGCTTCAACGAGAATAGTCCAACAACCATCGTCGCTGCGCTGACCACCGCAATCAAGAAGGAGTATCTGCCTTCTCACATCTTTGTCGGAGAACGTTTTGGTCTGAAGAAACCTTCTATGGTTCTGCTCGAACAGATACGCACGGTCAATCAAAATGATCTGCTGGAGTTCGTCGGTGTCCTGGATGACGACTATCTGATCCGTGCACTGAACCGTGGACTCAAGAAGACCTTCGGTCTGTGGAACTACAATCCGAAAAGCAAAAACGCGATACGGTGCCTCTGTCCGACATGCGTGCATGACTATATGGCAGATGGTTCATATATTGTCCGCCGACTGGATCCTTTTCAGAAAGAAAAAGACGCCTGCGAGAAGTGCAAGCGTCCCGGCTGGGACTATATAATTACCGAGCGAAAAACGCATAAGCCTGACGCCACAACCTTCCGTCAGTAAGGAAACAGGGCCCGGAAACCCTTAGAATAACGGTTTTTTCCTTCCTCCTGATACCAATTCGTTGGTACCGGGAGGTTTTTTATGCTGCAAAAGGGCCTTTCACATCAGTTTTAGCGAATCTATTGACAAACGCAGACTATCGTGATAGTATAGACTATAGTAATAGTCTGGAGGCGCAGATATGAAAGAAAAAATGTTTGACAGCGAAGCTAAGGTAATGGAGATCATTTGGGAAAGAGGTCCCCTGTCTGCTAAGGAAATAAGCCTGATTGCAGCCGACTCCATTGGATGGAATAAGAATACTACCTATACAGTGATAAAGAAGCTTGAGGCGAAAGGTTTCATAAGGCGGGATGAGCCTGGCTTCATTTGCACTCCTCTGGTTTCGCAGGAAGAAATGCAGAAAAAGGAAGCCGTAACGCTGCTGAACAAATTCTTTGGCGGATCACGCAAGGCACTGTTTTCCGCGTTACTCGAAGACGAAGATTTGTCAGATGCTGAGATTGAGGAGCTTAGAGACCTCATTGATAAAAGGTGATGCATGATGCTCGGTGAGTTTTGCTATTGGATTTTCAACATGAGCATTATTGCTTCTATGATGGGTCTGTTGGTTTTGCTTATAAGGAAGGTAAAAGTCATTCCTCACAGAGTGTCGGTGTTTCTGTGGGTTGTACCGTTTTTACGGATGTGCTTTCCGTTCGGCCTGAACAGCCCATACAGCTTAATGACTCTCATATCACGGCTAACAACCAAAACGATTACTGTTTTCCAGCCCGCAGATGAAATAGCTTTTTCTGCAACAAACGCTATTATGGCCGCAAACAGCTATTTCCCTATTACATACAAGGTCAACACGCTCAGCAAAGTCTTTGAAATGGCGGGCCTGATTTGGCTCATTGGAGCACTGGCGATTATTATCGCTTTGATAATAATGTATGCGGCAACGAAGCATGAAATCAAGGATTCGTGTATCTTGGATCAGAATGTATATTTGTCTGAGAAGATCGAAAGCCCGGCTGTATACGGAATCATAAAACCCAAAATCGTTTTGCCTGCTTCTTTTGCAGATACGGATCGGGAATATGTGCTGCAGCATGAAAGGACGCACATCCGGCGTTGTGACAACCTGTGGAGGCTGATAGGGTTTCTTCTTACAGCGATCCATTGGTTTAATCCGCTGTCCTGGCTGTTCCTGAAGGTGTTTCTTGCGGATCTGGAGCTGGCATGTGATGAGAGAGCCGTTTCCAAATATAACAATGACGAGCGCAAAGAATATGCTCGTACGCTCCTGAATTGTGCCCAGAGTAAAAATGTATTTGTTTCTGCCTTTGGCGGAGCAAAAGTCCGGACAAGGATCGAGAACGTCCTGTCATATAAGCAGATGACATTAGTTTCCGCCGTTGGCTTCACTTTGTTGATTATTGCGATTATATACACCCTGCTGACAAATGCGGGATAGGAGGAGGTGTGACATGAAGAGAATAACAGCCATACTATTGGTCGCTCTTGCTGTTATTATGCTTGTCTCATGCTCGATAAATAACGGGAGAAATACAATGGCTAACGATTCAAATCAGAATCTTGAATCTATTTTTCAAACTGTGTGCTCTGCTGATGATGCACTGGAATTGGCCAGAGATTCGGGATTACCTGTTTTTGAGCGGCAGGGGTGCACATCCGGAAATGAAGTATGGGATACATTCTTTCAGACTGTCAGTAAAGGAACTCCGGCATCGGTCCTTTGCGCCCATTACTACGTTCTTGATAAAGAGCGTATGAGCGCAGAATTATATGCGGAAGAGAAAGACAAGTATCCAAAGCTTTTCTTCTATCTGGTCGAATACGATGGAACAGAGTATTCGGTAAAGGTGCGCGAGAGTACTGTAGAGGCGTTGGATTATGAGGAAACATTCAAGTACCTTCTTCATTTTACTGGAGATGCTCCTTCTTCCACAGCATTATTTTCAAGCTATGACGACTACGTTCTCGTGGATGATCCTACAGCGACGTGGGAAGGTATCATTGCTGGGCTGGCAAGTTCACAATTCGGCGCAGGGTATAAGCACTGCACCGTGTATAGAAACTATCTTGGTTGGAAGGGAGAATAAACCATGAGTAATGCGAATTATAAAAAATACTGTTGGTATTCTCTTGCGGTAGCCGTTGCTGTGTCCATCTACCCTCTTTGTATGGGCATAAGCGTTATTGTAAAAATGGCGCAGAACGGAGCGGTTCCAATTGAGGAATACCCGAAGTACATCATTCCATATACACCGATTGCGATTGCTCTGATCGTGGGCGTACTGTTAATTCCTTTGTTCCAAAGACTATCCAGGAAGCTTGATTTGCTCTTTGGCTCTATCACTTCCGTTGCCGTGTTTTTTCTGGCTGAAAGAATCATGGAGACAAAAGTGCTTGTTCAGGCACAGGAACTGGTCGTTCTTGAGAGCTGGCAGATGGCACTCTGCTACGTGCCTCCGGAGATGTACGAGACCAGGACATGGGAAGCCGTGGATGTGCTTCTTGGCGGCTACAGCCCCGCATTTAAGATCCACTTTTATCTGATATCGGTCGTGATCATCGTATCGCTTCTGAATTGCTTTTACGGCTTTGCCAAAATGATTCTAACGGGCGATAACAACCGAAGAAAGGCATTGACTATCCAGACGATAACGAGCGTCGCATTCCTGGGAATGTGTATCTGGGCTTGTTTTACCGCTTTCTATCGGACGGGAGAGATAACCGTTTCTCCGTTGTCTGCCGTACTAATGGCTGTGTTCTTTGCCCTGTTGGGTATAACAATGGGCGTATATACCGGATCGTTTACTTTGGGAAAAAGGAAACTGCTCTCGCTGACACTTCCAACAGCAATCGCCGCTATAGTGACAATTGCCATGTATATTGGCGAGATGATCTTGCTCAGCGGAAATCTATACAGATTTGGAAGCGGGTTCATGTTTGAGGGATTAGGAACGTTAGTATTGGCACCTATAGATATTCTCGTCATTATCGCCTCTGGTCTAGTTACCTGGCTGATTTGTTTCAACTTAAATAAACGTGGCAATATGGAGCCAATCAATAAAGAACAAGGGTAATATTAAAAAAGCAATATACAATGTCAAATGTGCGATTTCTGAAAAAAGCGGAAATCGCACATTTGTCTTTACGTCCATCTTTATCTATAATCCACGGCGTAAACCAAACATCCAGGGGGTGACGAAATGGATTTTGAAAACAGGCTCCTAAACGCTGCTGAAGTCGCGGAGATGCTCGGCGTATCACAGTCATACGCATACAATGTCATTAAATCTTTGAATAAGGAATTGCAGGATCAGGGGTATCTCACCGTTGCCGGAAAAGTTGAAGGACTATATCTCTTGCGCAGGTATTTCCCTTCCGCCAATATAAAACCCCCTGTATTTTTTTTAAAAGGATGATCAGAATCATGGGACAGTATAAGTACGAAACTAAAAAAGGAACAAGATGGACAGCAAAGTTCCGGTATACAGATTCTGCCTCCGGCGAACGCAAGGTCATGTACAAGCGCGGTTTTTTGACGAAGCGGGATGCCCATGAGTTTGAGAACCAGTTTAGATTCGATCTTGAAGACTACGATCCGGCTAAGGCCGACCTTGACAAAAAGACGTTTGGGGATGTCTACAAGGAACACATGGCCTCATTTAAGCTCGAAGATATGAAGCAGAACTCTTTGCGAACAAAGGAAACCGTCTTTGTTCATCATATCTTTCCGTATTTCAGGGATGTTCCGATACGGTCCATTACCTCTGAGAGTATTCATGCCTGGCAGCAGAAAATCAAGGGATCTAAGAAGGACAATGGTGATCCGTATTCCCCGGATTATCTGAGGACAATCCAGACACAGTTCAATAGCATCATCAATTATGCGAACAGCAAAGGATACCTGAAAGCAAACCCGTTGGCGGATATAAAAAACATGGGAATCAAAGGAAAACGAATAGTCTATTGGTCTGTTGAAGAGTACGAGCAGTTTGCGAAGTATGCGAGGAGTTTTCCAAATCTGTATTGTTGCTATGAAATACTGTACTGGTGCGGACTGCGTGAAGGCGAAATGCTAGCTCTGACAGTTGACGACGTAGATTTCAAAAACAGGACGATCCGGGTTAACAAGACATATACAACCATTGCAAAGCAGGAATACATCACTGCTCCCAAAACTCCAAGCTCAAACAGATTGGTCAGTATGCCGGAGTTCCTGTGCACAGAACTTAAGGAATATATTTCTCGGATATATGACCCTCAGCCCGGAAAGCGGCTGTTCCGCATATCCAAGAGCAGTCTGACAAAGACTTTTGACGATTGCGCAAAGAGGGCCGGTCTGAATCATATACCGATTCATGGATTACGCCATTCGCATGTGTCGCTTCTGATTAGCCGCAAATACGATATCTTTGAAATATCAAAGCGGATTGGTCACAAGTCCATTAAAACGACGCAGGATATTTATGGGCACCTTTTTATGGATTCGCAGAAGGCGATGGCTGAAGACCTTGATCGAATGCGTCCAGCGGGTAACTATCCCATACCGGAGGAAGAAGGTGATGACGATGGTTTAGAATAATACCATAAAGGCGTTTTCAAATGGTCTGCTATGGAGTATAATATCGGCGAAAGTGAACTGGCTCAGCTTTATTCATAACAAGGCAAAAACCACTTCCAGAGAACTGTGGTACGGTTGCGATTACTGCCTGATGAATAAGCTGAAATGTACATCTCGCCTTTCTCCATGAAAGCGTGTACCGCGGCAGTACCATTGCAGTACAAACGCACGTGGAATCACTCGGACAAGTGGTATTTATCCCCGAAAACAGAGGGAATAAGGGCTGTTTGGGCCCTTAGAAACGAGGAAACACACTTAGTGCAGAGAGTGGGAATAGTTCCAAGAAGGTTATTAAAAATGCACGAAAGCCCTTGAAATAGGGCTTTTAAAATACTCGATTTTGGGAATGGTGGAAAATAAGTCTTACTGATGTCAAAATGATGTCAAAAAGTTTAGTAACCAGCATTTTCTCTGTATTCACTAAAATTATGTTCTTATTTGAAATCAATATTATGAACACAACAAATTTTCTCGTTCATTTCCGAACGCAATAGCGAACGCAAATATTTGCGATTGAATTTATATTCGAATTCGATTATAATGTATTTAAAGTAAACGGAGGTTATTATGAGAGAATCAAGTAATTTAGAATATAAAGAAATAATTAATCATAGTTTTTTGAAAACAGTAAGCGCATATGCAAACTATGCTGGTGGTACAATTAAGTTCGGTATAAAAGATGATGGAAATATAATAGGTGTATCTAATCCAGTTCAATCATGTTTAGATATTGAGAATAGAATAAACGATTCAATTAAACCAAGAGTTGATTTTAAATTAGAAATAGATAAATCAACAGATGTAATAGTATTATCTGTTTTTGAAGGTAGAAACAAACCTTATTTTTACAAATCAAAAGCGTATAAGAGAAATGATTCCTCAACTGTAGAGATGGATCAATTGGAATTAAAAAGATTAATATTATCAGGTGACAATATCATGTTTGAAAGTTTAAAAACAAATTTTGAAGACTTGAACTTTATTTATCTTGAAAGAATGTTAAAAAATGAAATGGGAATAACACAATTAAACAAAGACATTTTGATATCATTAGAGCTTTATGACCCAAAAGGTGGTTATAATTTGGCGGCGGAATTACTAGCGGATAAAAATGACTTCATAGGAACAGATGTTGCAAAGTTTGGTGATAATATTAATATAATTCTTTCTAGAGATACATTTGATAAAATTTCAATATTAGAACAATTTGATAAAACAATGTCATTATTTAGACGTTCCTATCAATATGAGGAAATAAAAGGGACAAAGAGAATAGAGGTTGAAACCATTCCGGAAGAAGCATTTCGAGAAGCGCTAGCAAATGCAATAGTCCATAGACAGTGGGATGTTAAATCACATATTCGAGTAGCTATGTATAGTAAATATGTGGAAATAATATCTCCTGGTGGATTACCGGAAGGTCTAAGTGAAGAAGAATATTTAAAAGGCCAAATTTCCATATTGAGAAATCCGATAATCGGAAATATATTTTTTAGATTACATCATATAGAAAAATTCGGTACAGGTGTTAAACGAATCCTTAATTCGTATGAAAAAAGTTTGGTTAAACCAAAATTCTTCATTTATGACAATTCTATAAGAATAACTCTGCCGGTTATGGAGTATAATTTTGAAAACTCATTGTCCGAAGATGAAGCTATAATATATAAAATTTTTAATGATAATATTGAATATTCAAGCACAGATATTACTAACTTAACAAAATTTGGTAAAACTAAAGTGGTTGAGATACTAAATTCCTTAGTTGAACATGGATATATTAGGATAAAAGGTAGAGGTCGTGGAACTAAATATATAAAATAAATAATTTCACTAAAAGTTTAGAAAAACAGGTGGATAATACGATAAAAAATCTACAATTTTTGCAGGGGAACTATCTTGGCTGGATTAGTATTGTGATGGCTGCGATACTGTTGTTAATGTTGCTCAGTGGTTGCGTCCCTAACACAGAAGTCGATGAGCCGGGCGGACACAAAGACTACACGGACCCTCATGCACCAAAGAAGATTGAATCGACAGTAATCATGAACTTCGACTATGAGTTTTACAGCGGCTCACTCGAACAGGTATTGTACGGACTTACTTACGAATATGGCGGTATGCAACTGGAACGCGTGGGTGAAATATGCTTTGTAAAAGTGTGGGGTTTCCTCGATGGGGAAGTATATTTTGTACACGAATATCTGACGCCGCTGGCTTCATTGGATGCTCTACAAGCAGTAATTGAGAAACATAATTTAGCTCAGTACAACGGCATTAAAAATGAGACAAGCGGGATTCCGTCGCAGCTGGGGTCATCATTCAAAGTCGTTTATGAATCGGGTGAATCAATCTATACTTACGATAACGCGGGGTAAGTCTTGGGAGTCAATGCAACTAAAGATTTGATAGAGCTGTTTACCAACCTTGAAGGCAATTCTGGCTATGGGATTTAGATAGATTTTCTTTGATATTATTTTTAATTCAAACACCCTATTATATTAGGGTGTTTTTATATTACTAATGACTAATTAATTCGCATAATATTCAAATCTACAATAATATTTATTCCAAATATAATATATCTTGCTAAAAATTTCGTTTCATCGTACAATATAGGCGAAAAGAGAAACGAATTTTATTAGTTGGAGGGACAAATATGGACGCAATCGGTTTACGAATCTTGGAACACTTGCGTGATAACGCTCGCGTTAATGCTTCAGAGATTGGCGAGTCAATCAATATGTCTGTTTCTGCAGTAATTGAGCGGATTAAGAAACTTGAGGCTGCCGGCATCATTAAGCAATACACGGTAGTACTTGATAACAAAAAAATCGACAAAGATGTCTCTGCCTACATTTCCGTTAGGCTCGAACACCCGAAATACCACGACCCCTTTACGGCTGCGGTTAATGAGATCGACGAAGTGACCGAATGTCACTATATCGCCGGTGATTTCGACTTTATGTTGCGTTTGTTTACTTCAACGACTGAGTCGTTGACTAAACTGCTTAATCAGGTTAAGTCTTTGCCGGGCGTGTCGCTGACGCGAACATTAGTGGTGTTAAGCACGATTAAGGAAGCGAGCACTGTTTTGCCGACTATTGAAAAAAATTAGGAGGTTGTAATCATGATTATTGGCGTACCTAAAGAGATTATGTTAGAAGAGCGACGCGTTGCGGCAACACCGGAGACAACCACCGAGCTTGTTGCAATGGGACACAGTGTGTTAATTGAAAAAGACGCCGGAGTCGGTTCGTTTTTCTCGGACGACGAATATCGAGCAGCGGGCGGGGAAATAGTTAACGATGCACACGATTTATATGAAAGGGCAGACTTAATTATCAAGGTTAAAGAACCGCTATATAATGAGCAGTTAGCAATTCACGAGGTTGAGTTGATGCGTGCCGGTCAGTATTTGATCACCTTTATTCATCCGGCTTCACCGAGCAATCATACAATGGTTCAAGCTCTTGCTAAGCAGGGCGTTATTAGTCTAACGCTTGATGGTGTTCCGCGGATTTCACGTGCTCAGAATATGGATGCACTGACTTCGATGAGTACTTGCGCCGGTTATAAAGGCATGATCATGGCAGCCGAAGAATACGCAGATTTTATGCCACCAATTTTTAGTGCTGCCGGTAGCACGAAACCTGCCAAGGCGCTCGTTATCGGAACAGGTGTAGCAGGCTTACAAGCGCTTGCAACTGCTAAAAGACTTGGTGCTATCTGCTACGCAATCGACGTACGCCCGCCGGCTCAAGAACAAGCTGTCTCCATTGGTGCAAAGATTGTCGAAACCGGTCTACCTGCTGAAGCAGGCGTTGGTGCCGGAGGTTATGCGCTTGAACTTAGTACAGACTATCTTGCTCAAGAGCGGGCGGCGATTGCGGAAATCTTGCCGACTGTGGATATTTTGTTCTTAGCAGCTCTCGTGCCGGGCAAACGCGCACCAATTTTAGTGACCGAGGAAATGGTCAAGTCCATGAAACCAGGTTCAGTCATTATTGACGTATCGATTGACCAAGGCGGCAACTGCGCACTCACTGCAGGCGGGGCAATCATCTCTCGCTATGGTGTATCGATCTGTGGAATCAAAAACATTCCGGCTCGCCTACCTGTTAGTGCAACGCGGATGCTTGCCGGTAACATGTTGAATCTTGTCAAATATTATGCGCCGAATGGCGTGATGGAAATAGACTCTACAGATGAAATTGCTCTCGGTATGTTAACAACTGCTGATTACAAAGTGGTCCACCAAGGTGCACTTGAAGCAATGGAACGTGAGGGGGCTTAGCAATGAGTCCGTGGTTATTGATTCTGATTTTTGTTGTGTCGACTCTTGTCGGCTATAAATTAATCGGTAACGTGCCGAGTTTGCTCCATACACCGCTAATGTCGGGTATGAATGCGCTTTCCGGCATCACGATAATTGGTGCTCTTGCAATAACGGGCGCTGCGGTCGCACTTGGCAGCAAAGTCCTCGGTGTTATCGCTATTGTCTTGGCAATGCTTAATGTTGCCGGTGGTTTTGGTGTTACCCACCGCATGCTCCGGATGTTTGACCGCGGAAGGAGTGAAACCAATGACTGATTTAACCTACTATCTAGTTAGTGGTGTTTTGATTATTGGTGTCCTTGCAGGGATTGCCTTCCAGTCCAAAGTCAAAACCGCGGTCCGCGGCAATCAGCTCGCTGCACTAAGTGTGGCGGTTGCAATTGTGGTGACGCTCATGCGTTATGAGTTGCTGGATAATCTTTTGTTGTGGGTGACGATGGCACTAACCTTAGTTCTTGGATTAATCCTTGCTAGTCAGGTCAAAATGATACAAATGCCACAGATCGTTGCTATGCTTAACGGATTCGGCGGTGCGGCTTCCGCAATTGTTGGTGCGTTAGTAATTGCTACGGCGGCGGACATATTTGTGAGCGTAACGGCAGTGTTGGCGATTGCAGTTGGTCTGGCGACCCTTAGTGGAAGCCTGATTGCTGCTGGTAAGTTGCATCATCTATTACCACAACGTGGCATTACTTTGCCGGCACATCAATTGCTGACAGGGCTTTGGTTGTTGCTGGTGGTTGCCGGCGTGGTTGTGGTAGGTTTTGCTGCTGGTATGATCTTGTTTCTTGCTTCGGTTGTGGCAGCGGTTGCGGCGACTTTGTTCGGACTATTCCTGGCAATTCGTGTCGGAGGTGCAGATATGCCGATTACGATTGCTTTACTTAATTCGCTGTCAGGTGTTGCCGGAGCAATTGCCGGTATGGCGATTGCGGACCCATTTCTGGTAGCTGTAGGTGGAGTCGTTGGTTCAGCCGGCCTAATATTGACACAGGTTATGTGTCGGGCAATGAACCGTTCGTTAGTTGATATTCTGCTTGGGAAAACTTCTGTTGGCAACAAAAAGCCGGCGAATATGATCAGAGTAGAGAATATTAGAGCGGATAGTGTCGCTCAAATTTTAGCGAGCAAACCGAGTGAATCAATATCTGAGCAGGCAAAGTCGACAGATACGGATGTGGTGAAAAATACGGAAATAGTATCAACATATGAAGGTGCAGCGGCACTACTACAAACAGCCAAGAAAATTATGATTGTGCCGGGCTATGGAATGGCGTTATCGCAGGCTCAGGCAGAGGTTAAACAATTGAGCGATCGCCTAACAGATCAGGGTAGCGGAGTCAAATTTGCGATTCATCCTGTGGCGGGCAGAATGCCGGGACATATGAACGTCCTTCTTGCGGAAGTTGATGTTGATTATGAAGATTTGCTGGAGATGGATGAGGCTAACCAAGAGTTTGCTACAACCGACGTTGTTCTCATCGTCGGTGCGAATGATGTTGTAAACCCTGCGGCTAACACAGCTACTGACACACCGATTTATGGAATGCCTATACTGAAGGCTAATGAGGCTACTAATATCATTATCTGCAACTTTGACCGTGAACCGGGATATGCCGGCGTGCCGAACTCGTTATACAGCCAAGGGAATGTGATGATGTTACTTGGTGATGCAAAAGAAACATTAAATGAATTACTTAAACTGTTAGTCTGATGCCAGTCATACATTTAGATAAATATCACTTTATTTATATTTTGTGAACTTATAATATATCTATTATCCGCAATACTCTATTCATCCATAAATCTTTCAAAACGTTCCATTGCAGCTTCTTGAGCTTTTATTCGTTGCTCGTTAATTTCATCAAAGTTCTCTATTAATAGATCAGTAGAAAAACGGTCGAGCGCGCCTCCTTCAACCATGTTGTCGAGAATTTTAATAACGTCTTTTTTATCTAAACCATCACGATAAGGGCGGTGTTCAGTAACAGCAGTAAAAACATCAGCAACCGCCATTAGACGTGAACCGAGTGGCATAAATTCGCCGGTATAGCCGAATGGATATCCTTTACCATCCATTCGTTCGTGATGAAGCGCCGCCCATTGGTTGACTATCGCAAACTGCGGAATAGTATTAAGCATTCGTGCTGTGTAATAGGTGTGTGCCTTCATTTCAGTCATTTCTTCATCCGTTAATTTCCCCGGTTTTTCAAGCACTTCGTTACGAATGGCGATTTTGCCGATATCGTGGAGATAGCCTGCGATTCGCATCATCTTTTGTTCGTTTTCCGAAAAGTTTGCAAGTCGCGCTAAATTGGTTGCGGTTTCGGCAACGCCTGCCGAATGACGCGCGGTAAAGGGACTTCGGAAGTCAATAATTTGCGAAATAACGTGAGCAAGGTCAATTACATCATCAGCCTCGAGTTGAATTGTATCAAATAGATTATAATCACCAATCTGTTCAAGTGGATTGTCGTTAGTGAAAGCAAGCCAGAAGGAATGTTTATGGGAAAGTCCGTGCATAATCTCAACCAGTTGAGGGATGAAGACACTACCTCTTTTTGCTTCAAGCATTTCCATTATTTCCGGCATTTTTTTCATGATGAACTTTTCACGACCATACTTTAATGAAATTTGGTCAGCAAGACACATGATATGACTTTCAATCGGTACTTGTTCACCATTATATTCTAAACCGCGTCCATCATCCCACGGTAGGTGATGGTATTTAATAATCGGAGCAAAGTGTGCGAACGGCTTGAAACTTGTTAGAAGCGCTGCACCCTTTGTTGCGTGGTTAGAGTCAAAATTGCTTACGACATCAATTTTTGCAATTTCCATGTGTTCTTGTGCTGAAAGCGCACCTACATCATGAACAAGAGCCGCCAATGTTAAGCGCTTAACGCTATCCTCATCAAGGCCATATCTTTTGCCAAGATTATAGGAAAGAAAGGCCACCTGTTGATGATGCGCTGAAAGTCCGTTAGCCAAAAATGCCTGAGTGCTAGATAAAAGTAAGATTAAAGATTTAAATGATACTCGAACTCGTTTAAGGTTGTTATAAATATTTTCCAAAAGATCACTCCTTTGCAAAGTTGTTCGCTAATACATTATAGCATTGTTGCCAAGGATTGTGCTTCCATTTATTGGACTTCACAATTTATTGCTTTTATAAAAAAACCGCAGCAACGCAGGCTACGGTTCTGATGCTATTATAGATTGAATTATCAAATTACAAGCTGTCTGCGAAATCTTCTCTAAACTTCGCAACAAGTTTTTCCTGCCAATTATTCACCGGCGCTAAGCGACCAAAGAAAAAGCGCAACGTCTTCGGTTCCTCAACGAATTTCAGTCCGCCGATCAAATTGCGGTTCCGGTAGAGCCAGTTGATCCGGTCAATCGCGTATTTAACTTGTGAAAGCGTGAAGACACGTCGAGGCATTGCCAAGCGCAGGAGCTCCATGCTGGAGAGCTTTTCTGTGCCGTCTGATAAACGTTGTTCGGACATCGTTCCGCGCTCCATACCGCGCACACCGCTCACGATGTAGAGTGCTGCCGCCAATGCACCTGCCGGATATTGATTCTGCGGAATATGGCTAACAAATTCCATCGCATTTAGGTGACAGCCAAGACCGCCCGCAGGTGTTACTACCGGAACACCGAGTTTCTGCAATTCATCAACCATGTAGGCGATGAAGTTTGGGCCCTGGCAGATAATCGCTTCGTCAAGCGTTTCCTCAAGACCAACTGTCAACGCTTCCATCTCGCGGACGCTCATGCCGCCATAAGTGAGAAAACCCTCATAAAGCGTAATCAGCTCACGCATCGCATTATGTAGTTTAATGTTGTTAGTACAGATACCGCCACCCCGAGCTGATCCCAACTTGCGACCGGAAAAGTAGATAATATCACAGAGTTCGGCAAGCGCTAATGTTATTTCGTGAATCGACATATTTTTGCAGGCTTCTTCGCGGACTTTGATAAAATGTAGGTTATCAGCAAGCAAGCTTGCGTCAAGCACAATCATTAGTCCGTTCGCATCGCAAACTTGACGCACATCGCGCAGGTTAGCCAGCGAAAACGGCTGACCGCCGATTAAGTTGGTACCTGCTTCCATGCGGACATAGGCGATTTTATCTTTTCCTTTATCGGCGATTAGCGCCTCAAGTTTGTTGATATCGAGATTGCCTTTGAAAGGATGGTCACTTGTTACTTTGATTCCCTCATCGATAATCAGCTCGGCGATTTCACCGCCATTAACCACGATATGTGCCATCGAGGTTGTAAAGTGGTAGTTCATCGGCACGATTGTACCCGGTCTAACAAAAGTCTGGGAAATAACGTTTTCCGCTGCCCGACCTTGGTGGGTTGGTAGGAAGTGCTCCATACCAAAGAATTCTTGCAATTTCTGGTGCAGTCTAGTGAAAGTTTCACTACCCGCATAGCTGTCGTCAGCCAGGAACATTGCTGCCTGCTGGCGATCGCTCATCGCATTAACACCGCTATCAGTGAGCATGTCCATGAAGACATCCCGGTTCTGTAACAGGAAAGTATTGTTCCCTGCTTCGTTCATTTTTTGCAGTCTTTCTTCAACCGGCAAAAGGTTCAGCTTTTGCACGATGCGAACCTTGTGCATCTCGAGCGGCAGCTGTTCACCGCTAAAAAATTTAATCTCTGCCATTTTGTCTCCTCCAATTGCTTTGTTAGTATTTATTCGCTCCCATCGCTTTAACGCGTTAAAGCATCATATGGAATTATATCATTAGCGGTGGGGAAGTCAACAGTGATTGGTAGGGGGTAGTTTAGATTTTAATTTTTCCTCCCCAAACTACCTTGCACTTTCACCCCAATTGATGATATAATTTTTAATGCACTCTCTTGACTTTATTCATTAAAAAATGATAGTATGTCAAATGTTGCTCTAATTGTTCTTTGAAAACTAAACAGTGTAATAAAAAGCCAAGCGAGCCCTGTCGCAAGACAGGCAAAAGAAATAAATTGATGAGCTAATCAGCTTATTCGATAAAAAAATTATCGGA
>Ga0265293_10001077_pt1 | contig 61299 bp, 46 predicted proteins | sample Munlanlewell138R_FD_192505 | JGI IMG/M metagenome (GOLD analysis project Ga0265293, IMG submission 192505) | Leachate microbial communities from a municipal landfill in Southern Ontario, Canada - Leachate well 138R | ecosystem: Engineered > Solid waste > Landfill > Unclassified | place: Canada...
CTCCTACATCATATCGATAGCTTATAGGTGCTAATTGAGGGATACCAACTGAAAAATTCAAGCCGATTCCATTAGAATGGCTCCCAAAGCTCAAATCAACATGAGTCGCTACCGGTAACACATACTTTTGAACTTCGTAACCAGATTCTGTAAATAATAACCAAGCTCCAAATAAAGCAGGAACTAAAAATTCCCCATCCAGATCAGTAAACACTAACGGATTATTCCATGCATAGCTATACCTGTTAAAACTCTGTGAGAAATCGGGTGCTTGTATGTAATTATCCGGTGATAGCATGCGCGAAACCATGGGGTCATACATCCTGCCGTTCATATTTATCAGGTTGAAGGCGTACAAATGCTCGTGCCCGGTAAAGCCGCGATCAAACAGCGGCGCGGTTGCTATGCCGGCAAAAGCGCGCCAGGTAGCAGGATCTCTTCTATTGCCCCAGGCATCAAAGCTCAGTTCTTGCAGTAGGTTGCCGCTTTCGTCAGTTATGGTGTTCCACGAGCCAAGGTGGTCAGTATGTATATAATTGATTTCTTCAGTACCATCAGGCTTAATAATATGGATTGCAAACAAACCCATAGGACCACTCAGATAGGTGTGTTGGTACAATTCTCCGTCTTTGAGTATAAATTCACAAGCACCTGACCATATCTTATCAATCGTACTGTTGTCATTGGAATATTGCTGAGAAATGCGCTGACGATGGTGACCATACTGAATCTGCAAAGAATGATTACCTTCAGTGATAGAAGAAACTTTATCGTAACCATTATACACAATGTCCTGACGAGGACCTATAAGTATAGGATTGGTGGTTGTAAGCTTTGTAACGGCATGAGGGCCATAGCCGTGGGTACCATAGCTTGCATCAGAAAATAAGGTTTGACCATCACTTTGGCTATAGGTCATATTACCCAGATTAGGTGCATCATACTCATAATTCCCTAAAACAGTACCATTCAGACTGACTTTAGTCAGACGATCCAATCCATCATAGGCAAAACTTTCGGTAAGTGATGTTTTTTTGTTTCCGTTAACCCATTTTTTACGGTATTCAAGATTTCCTAATCCAAACCATTTATATTCAAAATCCTGTATATAAGCATTCCCGCTTTTTACAGTTTGCACAGTATGAAGTAAGGATGTTAACGGATAATAGGTTTGCTCGCTTATTAATCCATTTCCTGTAGAGAACCTGGTTATCTGCCCCATGGCATTTATTTGCTCCGTATGCCATAATTGTTTGCCATTGTTCTCAAGATGTACAGTGGCATGGTAACCAGATGTGTTGTATCCATCCCGCACAATGACACCGGTGGGATAAGTGGTTCGTAATGGACGGCCAAGATCATCGTACGTATAATTGGTGTTATAAGAAACTCCGTCAATAATATCGGTCTCAGCGGTTAAACGAAGCAAGGGGTCATAAACAAAGTTGGTCCGATGATTATTTTTTATAATGCTTTCAAGGGTTCCTAACTTTCCTGGGACAGTCGAATAATTCCAAGAAACAGCTCCTTCTGATGCTCTGGTTTCATTTGTTATTCGACCCAACTTATCGTATTTAAAAGTAATGGTATCATTTTTGGGATTGGTTTGTTGCACCAATTCTCCAAAAGCATTATAAACAGTGCTTATAGAACCATAATTCGGATCGTTGATCAAAGAGCGATTACCCATATCATCATATTCAAGTAAAACTTTGGTAGATGCTTGACCCACAATATATGATTTTTTAAGATTACCGTTACAATGATACTCATTTTTTACTACATTACCTGCATTATCGGTACTTTCTATAAGCCATCCGGCAGCATTGTGTTTTCTGGAAGAGGTACGCGTAATGCTTCCGTCAGTAACCGAAATAGTAACTTGATTGGCACTATAGCTTGTATTGGTAGTGGTATTATCAGGTGCTATTACTTTCTTTAAACGATTGTATATATCATATTCGTATTTTGTATATATCGGAGATGTCCCCGCTCTGTATGGTAAGCTTTCTTTATACAGAAGGCCCTTGTTATTATAGATTTTGTCCACATATATAGCATAACCGTCAAAACCAAAACTAACCGAGCGTAGCTCTACACCTGTTTTATGGTAAAACACTAATACTTTGGGAGTACCTGAAGTTTGTTCCCATGTATAATACTGTGCATTGTTCGGTGCATAGATGTTTCCTCGGGCCCATCGTTTTACAGTAGTTGAGATAACTCCGTCAGGTGAAGTGATTTTCTTGTAAGTACCCAACGGATTAGAATCATAGTGAGTGGTCAGATCATTGGGGTCTGTTGAAGTATTCAATATACCGTAAACTGGGTCATAGGTTGAAATGGATGTGTTTCCTAATGCATCGGTATGGGATGTGGGAAAACGGTGATGGTATGCTAAGCCATAAGCGATATCGGAAGTGCGTGTTTCAAGTAATGGGGTTGAATAGGGGGCGCTAAGAGTTAAATTATTCATATTTCCAAATTCATCGTATGAGTATAACTCACTAGTAGATAATTTATTTGTAAGGATATTTTTTGGATGAATCTTCCTTTCGTTTAGTAAAGGAAATGAAGAATGGCCGGAGGGATAGTATGAAAACACAAGTGTAGGCTCATACTGCTCTTCTGTAAAATATCGTACTTTTTTAGTTATTTTCTCTGGACGACTAATTAACCAATTAGTTAAGTCCGGAGCTAAATATTGAAAATTAGTAGTTATCTGATGCTCATATTGAGAAGCTGATGCGGAAGACTGCTTTTCTTCTAAAGCAATCAACTCGACACTTGAAATCAAGTTTCCATAATTATCATAAGAAAAGTCTTTATGCACTGTTTTAACAAAGTCATTTGTTGTAAGATTCCTTTCTGTGTAATGAGTACTTTCGATATACGGGAATATCCTAAGTGGGGATGAAGGAAAACTTTGATGATTAATTGTGTTTTCAATTAATGAAATAATTTCTCCATTTGCTTTTTTTGTTTTTATTTTTTTGGTATATGGGACGTAAAATTTATTTTGAATAGTGTATATTTCGTTTGTTCTTTCAACTGACACACCGGTAAAACTATTCGTAATCAGCCTTTTGCCAAATCCTAACAATCCTTTGCCTTGCCTATGTACTAAAAGGTCTTCATATTTAAATGTTTGTGTAGTCAAATGATTATCACCAATATCTTTCTTAATTGATCTGACAGCAAAATAGGAAGGTTGATAGTTCACAACAGGAAATTGTTTTTGAAGAGTTTTTTGATAAATCTGCGAGTTAGTCAGAGGCAAATAAGAAACTGAAATTTTATAATCATGTCCATTGATAATTGATTTTGCTAGATTACTTTTTTCTTCTTTATGATAAGACATTATATTTAGCGGGGTATAAGATTGAGTCCAGAGAAGTGTTTCTAATTTGCCATCTCCATTAAAATCAAATAAATCTTGACTATATTCCATAGAGGCCAATAATGTTTCAACTTCTTTAAAACTATTTCCTTTGCTATAATATACTGTAAAATTCGCATTATTAGAATAGGTTTCTGTCATATAAATATCAAGTATATCTGTTTTGCCATCCCCATTAATGTCGCTTGTATAAATATATCGTTTAATATGATTGGTATTCCCAGGATCAGAGTTAAATGTTATAGGACATAATCCTTCAATCCATGTATTCTTACCATTAAAATAATGTAATTCCCATCCAATGTTAGGATTTGCATAAGCATATGTTAATATATCAGTGATCCCATCACCATTAAAATCACCTGTAAATACTCGGTGATATCGGTTTGGGAAGCCAAATCTGGTAGGAACAAGCTCAGTTAAAACTGGCTCGGTTGGATGCAACGTAAATATTGTACTTTCAAGATTATCAGTATTTACTAATAAGTCAGTACGTCCATTACCTGTAAAATCTCCCGGTTGAACAGGAAATAATTCAGTATCTTTATCAACTGTAAAAAAATAACCATCAGTTGCAGGTGAATTAACAAAAAGACTTTGAAAGAAATTATTTGACTGGTTTTTCTCAAAACATCTTAAAAGAATGTGTTTCTTATTGTTTTGATGATCAGTTAAGATGCTTACTATCAAAATTTCATTAATTCCGTTACCATTCATATCCGTAATCTTAATATAATGATTCTCACCAAAATTGTAATCGATCGAACCTTGCGATGAGAAACCATAATTACCATCAGATTCTAGTAAAATTCCAGTATAGGAGTTAGACGAGTTTCTTATAACTTTAAGTAGATCATCGCGGCCATCGCCATTAAAATCACCTGCAACGAAATATACAAATAGTGGTTGATAGGGTTGATTCAGACTACCCATTTCTACTTCATAATAAGAAGTACCTGCTTCATTAAGGTAAAATATAGACCACGTGTCATACAGTTTTACACCATTTTCTTTGTAATAATATGCGGCCAATATATCTGCCTTACCATCACCATTAAAATCCCCTAAAGTATATTCAGCATCTCTATTTGATTTAGGCATTATATTAGTCGCTGTTAGCGTAAAATTATCTGTAGGCTCACCCCATTCAATTGTTGTAGGGTTTACCTCCTGAGAGTTTTTTGTATCTTCCAACTTTACTTTGGTAAGGCGGCTGGAGATCAATGATGAACTATCATATTCCAAAGAGTACTTGAACAACTCCATATTCTGGGGTATATATTTTATTATAATGTGATCCAAAAGACAATCATTCTTTATTGACATTCCATTTATATAATTAGTAAATGGATCAATTCTATCATAAATATAAATAAAGCGCACTTGATAAATATGTCCTTGGCTATTTTTGTCATTTCCACCATATTTTATTTCTTTCAGCAACAAATTACCATTACGATGTTCATACGTATAAGTTATTAAATTACCCAATAAATCTTCGATACTACTTAAATACCAAGTGATTATTGTTTCGGTATTAGCCAACTTTTGTCTTGAGTTTTCGGTTTGCCCAAAGCGAAGAATTTTCCCATCCCGTGTTTTAACTTCGAAACTTACGGGGCCTGTTGAATTACTCTCAACAATCTTTATATGGTTAAAACCCTCAACCTCTGTTGTGTATATATTATTACCTAAAGACATCATTCGCATTCCATCAAAATTAAGATTATCGCTGGAATTATATTGTGGACCTTCAACACGTCCATCATGATAAATAGTTTTTCCTGTTCTTGAAATACCTGATATTGCTTCAATATTCCATCCAATCCCCAACAAGCCATTTCCTACCATACTGCTATAAGTTAATGATAGTGGAGGAACAGTACCTCCAACTCCCATCGGCAACTTAATAGGTATGGTATATGTTGCAGCTCCCAAATCGCTCACATCAAACACTCCATCAATACTTCCAACTATGCCCTGATCACCGGCATTAGGTCCACCAAGCTCTCCTTCTACTGGTGGAAAAACCATGAAGGGATCAATCTCTGCTTTAAACTCATTGCTACTAATAGCATTATATTCAAATCCAGTAGCATTACCTTCGTTTATTCCCATTTCAATAAATTGTGAAGCTCTATAATGCTGAGAACCTGTTAATTTATGATTAAGTATAAAATTTGGAGCGTACTGTGTCTGAGCTTGGGCAAATAATCCAATCACAACGGGAATTATGGCGGTAATTATTCGTTTTTTCATGCTCATACAAATTAAATGGTTGTAAAAAATAATTTTTAAAAATTTTATAACCAGCCTCTTAAGCTATTGCCGGATAATCTTGAACGTTTCATTCTTAGCATCCGCTTTTATCAACAAAAAATATATCCCGCTTGTATAATGGCTTAAGTTCAGAGGGGTCAGGACATTGTCGATAACACCTCGCTCAAGCAAATGACCGTACATATCAATCATTAAATACTTAACAGATGTATCTGGTATGTCAACAAACTCAATATACACTATTTCATGTGCAGGATTCGGATATACTTTCAATCCTTCAATAGGATCATCAGGTAAATGGTCAAAAAGGATGCTTTCTTTAAACAATGAATCGGCATCAGTTATTATTTGTACAACAATCTGACGTAATACTCGATTACCGGCAACATCGTACTCAAACTTTACTGACTGTGCTTTGGTTTGTGCCCATCCTTCTGTTCCGCCACAGAACAAAATGAGTAAAAGAAATATTTGTTGTCTCATGGCTTTATTTCATTTACTTGGTAGAATTTATAAGTACTCGAAGCTCACCTATCTCTTTCTGTTGAGCAATAATATACAGTGTCAGCTCTTCTATCTTTTGCAAAAGAAGTGCATTCATCTCGCCTAATTCAATTCCGTTTTTCTCCACTTCGGCTGCATTGGGAAATCCTGGAAGATGTCCCTTTTCGGTTATAAAACTTTCTACCTCGGTAATGGGTAAAAGCTGATAGCCGGGCTCAAAAACAAAATCGGGAAAAGGGCTGATGCTGGCATGGAATTTTTTGGCTTTCACCTCACCATTTACGTATAGACCACCGGCATCAATCAACACCTGATCATCAAATTTTGCACCTCCGGCAACATGCAGCTTTTGTTGTGGAGCAGCAACACCAATACCAACATTGCCATCAGAGGTTATTCTCATTTTCAAATTAGTACCGGCAGTATAAAATGAAATAGGCTTGTTTTGGTCTAAAATACCAATATTGGCAGCACTCCCGCTAAAGTAAATCCCAGCTGCTTTTCCTTTGTCGGTGCTCTCAATCAATATAGCAGCATCCTGTGTACCGTCAGTCATGATATGAAGTGGGGACTGTGGATTTGTAGTACCTCCAATACCTACATGACCATTAATACCATTGATAAACATACGTGTGTGGGTAGTACCGGTTACAAACGATAAAGAATGATTTTGCGAACTAGTACCAATAACAGCTTGACCACCAGCCATTAAAATACTACTTCTTTTGTTGCTACCGGTGGCCTCAAGCAGTAAACTGGCATCATCGTACTGATCTGCCCGAATGTGTAATTTAGCCTGTGGAGTGGATCGGTTACATTGCCAATACCTATTTTACCCGTGCTGTTTACACCATTGGATGGTCCCACAAACAAGGTAGGTTTGGTGGAGCCAAAACCAATCATCATTGAATGAGACTTATTGTTAATCAGCGGGTTGTTTATATCAAATCCTACTCCAAATATCATTGCTGAAGAAGTATGAACTCTAACGAACTGACCTAAAACCACTGAACTGCCTCCTTCGGCAAATACTCTATTACCAAATGCAAAAGATGCTGCTCCATTTGCCTCGGAATAAATTCCACCAGCAAATGAATAATTACCCGTAGCTTGTGTATATCTTCCTATTGCACTTGGATACAAACCATTAGTCGTTGTACCATCGCAACTGATACATTGACCATATAAAAGCCTACTACTCAATGTAGATATCAACAGGAAGAGCAGTAATCTGAAATACATGGAATAACTGTGTAACTTTTTCATTGTTTTATAAGTTTATGAGTTTCAATAATATTTTCATTTTGCTTGACAGCGATGAAGAAGATGCCGGATGATAGATTTGTTAGTGAAATGAGGTTATATCCCTTTCTTATAGAATGAACACTAATATGTTGTCCTATTCCATTCAAAACAAGCAGCTCGGAATCAATACTACTTTTCACATGTAGTGTTTCCCCTGCCGGTACAGGCCATATTTCAATGGTAGACCCCACTTTCCAATCCTGATTAATGATGCCCGTTACTACATCATCAAGCCTTATTTTTTTGAGATAGTTATCAGTAAACATATTGACACCAGGGTTCTCGCCAACAACTCCAGTAATAAGGCAAGCGGTATCGCTTGTTGCCAATAAATCCCAAAGCCAATAGCGAATACCACCTTCATAGGTCATGGAGCCTTTTAGGTTAATTTCATTGTCAAATACGAAAAATTTGATTTTCTCTTCTCCAGTAAAATCAGGAAGAAGGGGCTCAAAGGTGGCAACCCAAATGAAGTTCTCATCAATAAAACCCATTCCTTTATATTCTGGTATTCTAATATCTTTGTCATGGTAAATAGCTGTTGACTTAAGCAATTGCTTCCCGGAATCAAATAGCCGCATCTCAAGGCCTTTTTCATTGGTTCCGGGTATTTCATAACTATTGGCTAAAATGAAATTATCGCTACTTACCCAACTGGCGGTGGCTGGGCTCCATATAAGGGGCGGACCATGATGTGTTTCAAGACGACCACTACCTAAATAATTAAAATCGAAATCAAATTCGATCCAATTACGTGATGAACGCCCAACTGACAGTTCACCAAACAGGAAAAAACCGCTGCCGTCCTCATTTAACATCAGGCTACCTATATTACGATCTACATAATTAATAAATGACGTATACCCAAGCCTGTTGCCTTCAAGATCGTATTTTGCGAAAAAAAGAAATTCATTGAATCCATACTCCACTGTATCAACTATTCCTTGCAGTATCACTTCATTATCCGGAGTTAGCATGATAGTTTTTAATCTATGTCTTGCAAGTGGATGAGATTCCACAATACTATCCATTCTTTCCCAAACAAGTTCAAGTTCAGGACTTATCTCACAAACATAGGTATATCGCCTCTGAGAGGGATACGGTTCATGCCCTAAGGTTCCAAAACATAGAATATTGCCATTGGCTTTGGGTATGCCAAAATTTATTCCGTAACTAGTATCTGGTTTTGGAAATTGAACCTGCCCTATAATCTGTCCATCATAACTTATTTTATACAATACCATAGCTCTATAGTTTTCAGGGGAAACTCCCTTACTACCCAATGAATAATAGTATCCTTGATGCTCCAGCGTTTGTGTACAATTCTCATTAATTTCCGGTTCACCAAAAATCAACTCAAATGAGTCTTGAGCTATTGATGACAAGCTGAACTGAAGGAATAATATAGCTATAAGATACTTCTTCATATTTGTGCTTTTGAATAAATTATAAAATTGTCGTTATTGACATTTAATCCAATTCAATCGGGTAAATAGGTTCCGTAATATAGTGAACTTTTATACCATAATTGAAAGAACCTTTGTGAAAAAAGATCCTATCATTATTGAGCTCTTCATTAACAAACTCAAAATCACCTTTCATTTTAACAAGATTAATCAGGCTGTACTCAGTCCCAAGACCTTCGTCTTCTTTTATTTTTTGGTGGCCTAAATAGCGTAAAAAATTGAAATACGCGTTCATGGTATTGCGCTCCAAACAAAGGTTAACCGGTCCTACTTCCTCAGAAGCACAAAATAGATAGTAATCAAAGCTATTGTCAAGCGGGTCGTTGGGCCGACGAACATTGGGATCACCACCCTTTCTGTCTTTAAAAACCGGATTGATCACGTAAAAGTTACCGGTCGGGTCTGGCAAGCTGGCATTCATGGCCATCATGAGCTGTTGTGCAGCGTCTGAATCCATCAAGAACTCCTCACAGCGACCTTCCATTTCGCCATACCACCAATAATCCTCATCACCAAACGGCCCTTCAAGTACTGGCTGAGGTGGAATGTCGTCGGTTTTTTCGCCTGTAACCACATTCACCGCAAAATGAATGTTTTCGGCTGTACCGGAGGCCTCTTGAAGGTTGATGAGCGCAAGGCCCTTTTGTGAAAAAGCAGAGCCATGATATACACTCCTTACTTCCTCAATCATTTGCTCATACTTAGCAATTAAGGCATTCATGCTTACTCGGCGGTTGCCGGTCAGTTCAAGGGTTAAATAAATAGTGTCCACCTGGTAGGTTTTGTAGAACTCATTTGGAAATCCATAGCTATAATTGAAGCAGGATTCCAGGTACCAAAGAGCGGAATCAACATCCATACTTTCATCATTTTTTAGGTTGGGATTACTTTTGTACACTTCAACCTTATCCAAAAACTGAAGTATGTCTTGGGTAACTTTCGTTTGAAACTCAATAGATACAGCATGTTGATCATTTCCAACAGTAAGTTCTCTCTCTTTTGAGCAATTGATTAAAGACAGCAAGCCTAAAATCAACAAAATCGATAAAATTTGTAATTTTTTCATGGTATTTTTTTTTAAAAGGATTAAAATTATTTAATTTATTAGTAGTTTATTTACTACCCCTCTATACATTAATACCATTTCACCCCTAAATCTAACCACCTAAAATCGTTTTTTTTTGAAAAAAATTCAATTTAATTTTTAATATATTGAGTTCCAGTAATTTAAAATTTCATTTTTTTGAGATATTTTGATATATTTTTCTAAAGATCGGGTTAAAAGCTTACCTATGTAACAATTTTCCCAGGAAAAAAAGGCAACCAACAGCAGCCGGATTTAAAGGTTTTTTCCCTACTTCAAGAATAAAGCGATTTACTGTCAAATTCATCTGTGTTGCCGGAAAATGGATCAGACAAAGTAAGCAATGCAAGCTTTGCCTTTATACTGATCGACCGTACGATTAGATGTCTTTGTGCTGAGTATAAGCGTTTTGCAAAACAAACAAGCTTATCTGACAGGGCAAAATATGTCCTGTCGTGAAAAAAAGTAAACACCTCAGGTTTTTTCTCTTCATTTGCCATCAGGTCTGTCAATATTTTTGAGCTATTGATCATGCTAAAAAAGAGTGGAAATCTGAATAAAAATTCAAAAAACAGGATTGAAATGGCAACTGAAATATTTTCAACATAGCAACACATTATATTTGTGGATTTAAGGAGCTATCGGGATCGGTAAAAATCCGTCACTTCATCAAGCTACCAAACGATAATATGAAAATACTGTCCATAGAGTGTTGAAAAACAAGACATAGAGATTTATATTTTGCTTTTGATCTGAATCTTTTCCCTTGGTTTATGCAGCACTATCAAAGCCAGCATCAGCGCACTGATACTGATGGCCTGAATGCGATATGTAAACCAGAAATGGACGGCAGAGTGGTTGGCCATCACAAAAAACCAGATGTATGGAAGTAGTCCAATCGCTATGAATCCAAGCGCTGCCATGATATGTTGACGGCTGAGCCGGCTCAGTGATCGTAATAGCAACAATAAGGCAGCTAAATTGATCCATACCAACGGCATTTGGTTGAAGTTTACCCTTACTGCATCCCACCTACCCTGGTCTGTTGCACCGGAGCGCATCAGCAAGAAATGCTGTACATCTTTCCAGATATGAAAATCGGTGAACCATGCCACTAATACCCATTTAGAAGCCCATATGAAGGCATATGCCAACAGCCATAACAGTCCGCCGGTCAGCCCATCTCTGAGAAATCGTGTGTATGTGAAGCTGTTTTCCCGTATCAGCAGGCTTATCCATACTAAAAAAGGCATGCCAAAGGTGAGCAAAGGAACAGTAAGCAAGTCAAAGTAAGCTGTTAAAGCTCCTAAGATCAAAAAGACAGTGAATAGCTTATTGGTGTTCTCTATGCGACAGTGAGATACAACCATCATCCCGATCAGGGTGATACACAAAGCCGGAGCAAGCTGCATGCTGAACTGCATCACATATTGATTGAGAAAAAGTAATCCGGAATGGAGCGCAAGAGTTGTCAGGAATCCCAAACGTTTATATAGGAAAATGGTAGTACAAAGAAACAGCAGGCTGCTTAAAAAATAAATCATCCATTTGATCTCGTTATAATCCATCATCCAATACAGGAACCGGAACAAAAAGCTGTTGCCATGCCAATATCGCCCGTAAACCACCTTAGGTAGCTGATCGGTATGCTCTATAGTATAGGCTAAATTGTGCCATTGTGACTGATAGGGTTGACTTTCATCAAAATCCCAGCGGCAGAGTAATACCGACTGTATGGGAGTCTGGTTGTTCAGATTGTAGATGATATTAGTGATCATGCCGTCCATTGCATAATCTAAGCTGTGATTTCGCCCTTTGATCATAGGCTCGGGATAATCGGGCAGAGACACCACATCAGGTAATGAGTTGCGGATATGCAAGCGCACTGTGTCATCAGGTAACATAGTTGAGATAAGGGAGAAAATGACAACAAAAACCAATAAACCTACAAGCCAGGCAGTATAATGGAAGATATCTTTCATCAGCAAATAAATTATATGAAGTAAAACTACAAAATCACATGCAATCCTTCGGTTTTATTTGGATAATAAGTCCGGCATGGTAGCTTTATTCTATAGCTGTTTTGGCTAATGAAGTAAGTTTCTGTTTTCAACAAAGCTTTCAAAGCCGTATTTTTGTACGATAGTTTCGTGGGCCTATTTGCAAAAAATAATCATCAGGCGTAGGCTCATGTGATGATTTGCTGTTCATGTGTTGAATAGTGGTAGCAATGAAATTTATTTCCGGATGGAGAAGCATTATAATATACCTGTTTTTTTACCTGAGTTAGCTTGTCCGTTTCGTTGTGTATATTGTAATCAATCAGCTATCAGCGGTCATGATGCGGCTCCTTCTGTTTTGGAGATGAAGGCTGTTATCGAATCCCGTCTTAGTACCATCCCGATAGGAGCGTCTGATGTTGAGATTGCATTTTTCGGAGGTAATTTTACCGGTCTTCCTATCTCTTATCAGGAATTCTGCCTGCGATTGGCTAACAGCTATATGAGTTCTGGCAGGGTGAAAGGGATACGTATCAGCACCCGTCCTGATTTTATCACTCAGCATGCCGTTCGGTTTTTGAAGCAATGGAATGTGCGGACTATAGAGTTAGGAGCTCAGTCGCTTGATGATGAGGTTCTTGTGAAGAGTGGAAGAGGACATAATGCGGCCGATGTACATAATGCGTCGGACATGATACGTGCCGAAGGCCTGCGCTTAGGACTTCAGATGATGATAGGCCTGCCCGGCGATAGTCTGTCAAGTTCCCTGACTACCGCACAAAAAATTATTGAAGCCGGAGCTGATGAAACCAGAATATATCCTTGCTTGGTCATAGCAGATACCGAGCTTGAAGAGCAATTTAAAAATGGGATATATCAAGCGTTGCCTTTGCAGGATGCGATAGAGTGGTCGGCTGAACTATATCTGCTGTTTGAACGTGCAGGAGTGAAAGTGATACGGATGGGATTATTTCCGTCAGACGAGCTGCGTTCGTATGGCTATATAGCCGGGCCTTTTCATCCGGCTTTTAAAGAGTTGGTGATGACACATATATGGAAAAAACTTTTTGAGAAAACACAATGGCCTGAAGCTAAAGCTATACGGATAGAGGTTCCTGTAAGCGAACGTAATTTCGCGATAGGATATCAGGCTGTCAATAAAAAAAACTTGTCAGAGCGATACGAAAAAGTTAGTTTTCATGCTGCTGACTTGCCACACAGAGATCATTTCACCATCCATATCGAAAAATTATGATTATCCTAGCTGATAGCCGGATGCCGACAGCAGCTCTTGAGCAGTTACAAGCCATGGGAACTTTGGTTGGTCTTTTACCTATGACTGAGGTATATCAGGCTATTGCATCTCATCCTGATATATTTTTTTGTCCTACGCCTTCTGGGCTTGTTTATGCACCCGAACTCCCCTATCCAATTATCCAGCTGCTTGATCAAGCTGGCGTACCTCTGATCAAAGGGGTAAAACAGCCTCAGAGCCAGTATCCGTTCACTTCACACTATAACGCTGTGGCAACTGAGACGCTCTTGCTGCATAACCTCTCTTATACCGACCCGGCTATTAGAGAGCTGTATCCTCCTTCTCAGCAAATTCATCTCAATCAGGGATATACGCGATGTAATCTGCTTCCGGTAGCACCAAATGCATTTATCACTTCAGATAAAGCTTGTTTCAATACCCTGAAACGTTCAGGCATGGAGGTTTTTCTATGCTCTACAAAGAGTGTTCGCTTAGCAGGCTTTCGTCATGGCTTTTTCCCAGGCTGCTGTGGAATACTTCAGGATATAATCTATGTTTGTGGAAATCCCCGATTATTACCTGATCATAAACCCTTGACAGAGTTTTGTGGGCATTATGGAAAACAACTAATAGCTTTATACGACGGACCATTACTAGATGTAGGAAGTATCTTTTTTCTGGACGCTTTTTCTTGCGATCAGCTGTAACTTTTGATTGTACCTTTTTCCGCAGTTTATTTAATCCAGGTCTGATTAGAAACTATGGTATAAAAGCAGCCGTATGTCTTGTTTTTCTGATTGTACTTTGGATTATTCCGTATTTTTGAACATCCGATACCAGGAAATGGATTTGCACCCATTTTTAATCATCATATATGAATTAGGATAGGATCAACAAAATGCATGGGAAATAATTTCAGTATTATTTTTTAAAATATTTTAAGGGTGATTTACGAATTAGTAGTTCCAAAGTTTTAAACATATGAAGAGAAGTGAGTTTATCAAGTTAGGTGCATTGGTTAGTGCGGCTTTCACTGTTTTGCCTTCTAAGGTGGTTTTTGGCAGCCCGAACGGTAAGTTGCGTCTTGGGGTTATTGGGACAGGCTTGCGCGGTCAGGAGCTGTTACGGTTGAGTTTACAGCGCGAGGATACAGAGGTGCCGGCTATTTGCGATATACAACCGGTAATGATTGAAAGTGCGTTGCGCTTGTACGACAAAGCTAACAAACCACATCCTGTAATATACAGTAAAGGCGATTATGCATATCGCGAACTGCTTGCCCGTAAAGATATTGATGCCGTGATAATTGCTACCCCATGGGAGTGGCACTATCCTATGGCTATGGAGGCTATGGATGCTAAAAAACATGTGGGATGCGAGGTGATCATGGGTACAACAGTAGAAGAACACTGGGATATAGTCCGTAAATCGCAGACACTCGGTATGCAATATATGATGTTAGAGAATGTGTGTTATAGGCGCGATATTATGGCAGTGTTGCAGTTGGTACGACAGCATGTTTTTGGTGAGTTAGTCCATTTACAGGGAGGGTATCAGCATGATTTGCGGGATGTGAAGTTTAACGATGGCAAACAGCCTTATGGCGGAGGTGTTGAGTTTGGTGAAAAAGCTTACTCAGAGGCACAATGGCGTACCCAACATTCGATCAGGCGCAATGGTGATCTCTATCCCACACATGGCATAGGACCTTTGTCTAAAATGATTGGAGTCCATGCCGGTAACCGATTTACGCATCTGGTATCTATGGCTTCCAAAGCCCGTGGCCTACACGAATATATCGTCCAACACGGAGGCAAACATCATCCGAATGCGGATATTAAGTTTCAGTTGGGCGATTTGGTTACTACCATGATCAATACTGCAAATGGCGAGACCATCCTTTTACAGCACGATACTAATCTGCCCCGGCCTTATTCGTTAGGCTTCAGAGTTCAGGGAACTAAAGGATTGTGGATGGATCTTAACCGATCAATACATATAGAGGGAATTACGCAGGCACATCGCTGGGAGACTACCGACGAATGGTTTAAAAAATTTGACCATCCGCTTTGGCAGAGATACGGGGAAGATGCGCAAGGCGCCGGACATGGCGGGATGGACTTTTTTGTGGTGAATGCATTTATACAAGCTATACGAAATGATGAGCCAACACCTATTAATGTGTATGACTCTGCTGCCTGGAGCGTCATCACGCCTTTGTCTGAAGAATCTATAGCACAGGGAAACAAGCCTATAGACTTCCCCGATTTTACTGATGGAAGGTGGAAAACCATGCCGGATATATTTGCTAACTCTGACCGATATTAGACTAAAATTTCAGGTGCAACAGTTCGTCATCCCTTTAGAGATACGTAAAGCGTTCAAATTAGATAGGGCCGGGTATATTGCAAAAGAGCATGGGAAGGGAAATATACAGCAGACTTATGCAATTTATTTTAAGGAAGAACCGCTTTATATCCTTCAGAAAATTAATCCGCATATTTTCCCTAAGCCCTGGCAGATAGCCGACAACTGGGAGCGTGCGGCAGACTATTTGAATAGGCATGCACCCGATTATCAGATGGTCAGATGTATATCAGCAACAACGGGTGATAGCCTGATAGAAGATACAACAGGTTGTTTTTGGCGACTGATGCCGTTTATAAAGAATAGTTGTAGCTATTCTACCGCCATAGACCTGCATATGGCACGACAGGCTGCTTCAGCTTTTGGGAAGTTTGTCGCATTACTGAGTGAAGTGAAAATTGAATCGTTTCATGCCATTATCCCCGACTTTCATGATGTGAGTTTGCGAAAGCGGCAATACGATCAGGCGTTGGATGTTGCTACCCCTGAACGAAAAGAATTAGCCAGGGAATTGATTGATCATCTCAAAGCGTATCACTGGATCACGGAATGGTACTCCCGGGCTGCACCCCAGATGCCGAAACGTTTGATGCATATGGATGCGAAAATGGATAACATACTGTTCGACTGCACCACACGGGAGTTCAGGGCTATCATCGACTTTGATACATTAATGCCCGGACTGATCATCTCCGACATAGGCGATTTGATCCGTACTATGGCTTGCAGCAGTGATGAAAATGAAACCGACTTTGAGTCAATCTTTATCCGTAGCGATATAGTACAAGCCATACACGAAACCTATTTTGATCAGGTTGAAGATTTTCTTACCGAAGCCGAGAGGGAATATATGTTGTTTGGTGGACCGGTATTGGTATATATGCAGGCGCTCCGCTTTCTAACTGATTATTTGTCGGGTGATGTGTATTATAAAACTAAGTACCCAGCGCATAACCTGATGCGTGCCATCAATCAAAAGGTGGTGTTGCAAAAGCTGTTGAAAGAGCCTGTCTATACGCCTTTTATCCTTTGAGAGCTATTTCTCTGAGCTTGTCGAACTCAAGAATTTCAATCACTTTTCCGTTTAGGGCAATGATACGTTCGGCTTCAAATTCTTTTAAGATTCGTGTTGTACTTTCTTTGGTCATATTCGACATTTCACCTAACTCTAAGCGGGTTAGGTTGAGCCGGAACGAACGATCGTGAAACACTTTCTCGCTTAGATAGATCAGGGTGTCGGCTAAACGACCATGCATTTGCTTCTGTGTCAGGCTGATGAGGCGCTCAAAATTTGAAGCACTCTTTTGATTGCAATGCCGGATGAGGCCTTCCGAGAAATCTGGATTCATGCGGATCACTTTTCGGATATTTTCAGCAGGTATGAAACAGGCCGAACAATCGGAAAGGGCTGCTACACTGTATTGATACCGCAGATCAGTAAACAAACCTGGGCTTCCGAAAAACTTCCAGGGTAATACTATGTCAAGGATAAGATTTTTTCTGTCAATACCTTCAAGGTATAATTTTGCCATACCACTGACCAATACGATCAGATGAGCAGCCGTTGTCCCTTGTTTGATAATATTTTCTCCCGAATTGAAAACCACTTCAAATCTGCCGGTATTTACTAACTTCAACTCTTCGTTGCTCAGCAGATTAAACAAAGGCGAGCGCTTGTTACAAGTGTCACAGTGAATACAATGTTCAGACTTTCGGTTGAGCATCTGGAAAGACAATATTATTTGATGTTATGATCTATTCATGAGTTGATCTGAAACACAAAAATAAATGATTTATCTTAATCAGCTTAAAGTTTTTTGTTTAGTCGTTCAGGATTACATCTATTTTACTAAAGACACCCAAAATACTATGTTTATTTTGCTGCCTGTTTTTTTAGTATTTTCGTTCTCATAGTTATCGATAAACTTTGTATGCGTCATACTTTGTCAGTCTTTTTTTTAGGGATAAGCTTCATCTTGAATTCCCAGTCTGTTGTTACAAATTTACATCTTGGCACTGGCCTGTCGCAGCCTTTATTTGAATATGCTTCTTACAGTCTGGATGATGGATGTTTTGCTCAAAGTGGTTTTCTGGGTGCAGTTTCTTTGAGTAGTTTATACAATAATAGGTGGGGGTTGCAAATGCAGCTTGGGTTGCAGTTGCATCCGGTGGCTGTCGAACGTTTGGGGTATGAAAAAGTACAGACCGATCCATTTCTTACCGATCTGACTATCCGCAGCGAGCCTTATCGCATTATGAGCTTTATAGGTGGACCGGCTTACCGAATGGGGGTGGCTGAAAAAATAGATGTTGATATGCGGTTGAATGCAGGACTTTTTGTGAGCTACAGCCCTTATCAGTTATACAAGCCAGTATATTATATGGGAGGGCCTCCTTTTTATGAGATCACTAATTCACAAAGCCGAAGCTTTGCATACGGAGCAGGGATCTCAATAAGTTATGCTGTCTCAGATTGCTTCCATCTAACTGTTGAAACTGATTTCATGCGTTCGGAAGCTCGTTTTGGATTTGTAAGCGCATCGGGAATACGGGAAGATATCAGACAATTAAGCTTGTTGAACGCCTATATCACCCTACGTATTCATTTACCTGAGATTTATTTGGATTAGCGAATTATCAATCATCCTCACTATATGGATAGTGCCTTAACAAAATTTAAACAGAGTAGCTGTAGAATAGCAGGCATTTCGTTTACCTTTGCTTGTCATATGAAAAATGCCGGCCTCATTTTGTTTCTGCTCTTGTGCAGCATGATTCCATATACTATGGAGGCACAGCAAAGTGTCTGGATTGAAGGAGAGGTACTTACAGCCGATAGCTTGCTGCCATTGAAAAACGTACACATCATCAGCCGGATGAATCGCAGGGGTACTATAAGCGATGCGGACGGTAAGTTTGTCCTACACGGTAAGACTAAAGATACCGTCATGTTTTCTGCCATAGGATTTCATCGCACTATCATGCCTTTTGACAGTTCGTTGACTGAAAATGATAACAGATGGAAAGTATTGTTACGTAAGGATACCATACTTATGGAGGAGGTGGTAGTGCGCTCGTTTTACGACTGGCCTACCTTTAAGCAATTGTTTGTAACCATGAAGCCTATCACCTTGCCTAGGTTAGAAAATATTAACGATGAGTTGCGTGATATTTTGTTATATATGGACCCTGCACCCTTGACTATTAAAGGGCCTATACAAGCGTTATACGATTTGTTCAATGATGCGGCACGACTTCAGCGACGATTGCAACGCAACAGAAGACTGTATAATCAGCAACTGATCAAAGAAGGACGTTATGATGAGCTGATACCGGAAACACTTGATCATCAAGATCAATAGCTGAATTGTCGGATCTAATATCCTTGTGTTGTATCAGTGTTCCTGGCCTTAGTGAATTACGATTGTTATAAATGTTTCTCAGGATAAAGTTCTTTCCACTGTTCAGGCTGATCTTTTAGCATGTTGTCAAACCATGCCATGATCGTTTGATGCCATTCGATACGCTTTTTATAATCTATGATATGATGGTTTTCACCGCTCACTAATACCATTTCAACATTTTTCCCAAGAATTTTCAAGGCAGCATAATACTGTAGGCTTTCGCCTACAGGCACATTGGTATCTGATGTCCCGTGCAGCAGTAGTATTGAGTTTTGAAATTTGTCGGCATTGAACAAAGGGCTGTTATCCACGTATATATCACGTCTATTCCATGGGTAGCTCCCTTTAGTAGCTCCGGTGCTGTAGGAGTAGCCCCAGTATCCTTCGCCCCAGTAACTTGTAATATCGCTTATACCGGCATGTGCTATAGCTGTTTTGAAAAGGTCGGTACGGGTTTGAAGCAGCATAGTCGTATAACCGCCATAGGATGCTCCAATACATCCTATGTTTTCTGCATCAGCCGATGGGTGTGCTTCCAAGAATTTTTGAGTTCCCTCAATGATGTCATCAATGGCTTCGCGGCCCCATCCGTTGACATGCAGCGCTGAGAAATCTTGTCCGAAGCCTGTAGCACCGCTTGGCTGAAGCACATACACCAAATATCCGTTGGCTGCCCATATGTTTTTAGGGTAACGGCCCCCAAACGTACGATCAGTAGGACTAGTTCCACCATAAAAATTTACTATAACAGGGTATTTCTTTTGAGGATTGTAGCCTATGGGATAATAAATCCTGCCATAAATAGTAATGCCCCTTTCGTTCACAAAGTTCCATTCCTCCGTTTGCCCAAAATGTACATCCTTGAGTTGCTGTTCTTTGGGTGATAGCAGTAAGGTTGATTTTCCCGTTTTAAGGTCTAACGCAAAGAGTTTTTGAGGAGTGCTGATACTGCTTCCGGTATAGACTGCCAATGGTTTGTTGACAGCAAAATCAACCGACTGGATCACTTCGACAGGTAGCTTGATGTTTAAGAATCTTTTTTTATTGAGATCATATTTATAGAAATTCACATAATCACGTTCTACTGCTGTCAGATATATCCAGCCGTCTTTTGACCAGTATGAGCTTCTTACTGCCGGATCAAAATCAAGGGTAAGTGCTTGGGCTTCTTTTTTATTCAGCTCGTAAAGATATAGTTGCCTGTCGCTTACATTGGGTATTCTGCCTTCGCTGACCTTCACCCCAAGTTCTCCAAAAGTTTCGGGTGAGCCAGAGACTAACAGCCGGTCTCCCTCTGGCGAATATTTGCAATAGCCGCCATATAACTTGTCTTTCCAGATGGTATCAAGCTGCATAGTCTGCACATCCATTTCATAAAGGCTTTGCCTTGAGAAAGGTATTTCGGTATAATCGGTAACAGACACCGAGAAAAGGATTTTTGTGCCATCTGGTTTGATATCATGCAATGAGACTGACAGGTTTCCGGCTGTGAGCTGGCGCGATATCCGGGTGCGTAAATCGTACATATGAAGATAAGAGCGGTTTCGTGTGTTCGGTATGCGATCGTCGTTGGTAAACACTCTCTTCAGATCACCCGTTTTGGAGGCTTCTTCCATTTTGGTATAGATAAAATAGCTTTCATCTGGTGACCAAACTATCCTGCCGGGCGACTTCAATCCGGATGCAACCAATTGCTCATCACCGGATGTAGGATCATACACATATATATCAGTGATCTCGTCTTTTCTTACCGTATAATATAAGCGATCGGAAGACGGCATCCAGCTGGCATAAACGGCAGTGTTTCTAAGGGAGAAGATATGTCTTTTCTGATCCATATGATAAATGCGTGAGTGCGTTTGGGTTTTACCGTTGTTCGATAGGGTTTCGGTGATACGGACAAACAGGTATTTTCCCGAAGGGGAGACTGTGGCAGCCGAAACAGATTCACCTTCCAATATGTCATTGATGGATAAAGTACGTTGTGGATCAGTGCTCCAGCTTATTATTGTCGGCTTATCTTTACTAGCTGCTTCAATATGACTGGTTAGCTTAAGCGTGTCTTCTACCGTTATCAGTTTTATCAGCAACTGATGGCTTCCCAACTCTGCTGTAAGTTCTATCTTTACTGCATGATCGGCAGGCTTGCTCTGGGTCTTGATCTTTTTTCCATTCATATAGACCTCATAAATGGCATTGGTCGAAAGGTTCAGACTTGCCTTGGTCCAGCGGTCGCAGTGAAAAAATCCAGCTAACTGAACAAGTTTATCTTTACCCTGAACAAGGGTGACTATACTATCATGGCCTACGGTAAAGTCAGTCCATTGGGATAGAGTAGCCGTTTCGGGCTGGACAGATTCAAGCCAGGCAGCCTGATCAAACTTTTTTCCATCCACAGAAGGATTTTCGGAAAAAACAGGTAAAGAAAGCTGAGTGATAGCAGAAAGTTTCCAGTTTGTACAAAAAGTCGGCTCCTGTGCCTGAATTGTTCCAAACAAAATCAGGAACAAAAAAATGATACTTCTTTTAGATTTCATGTTTAGTATATGGGTTTAAAAATTTGTCGAACACAAAAAGCTTGTTTTCTTTTATTGTGAGATATGTATATATGATTGATAGTATGAGCAATAGAATATACACAGTATTGATTTTATGGCGTATTCTTTTTGTAGTCTATCCCTGCTTTTAGGAACATCAGTGCTGAGATACATAGCGAACCGCTTAGAGCTATATAAAATATTCCTTGTATCGCATAAGGGATCACTTCATATTTAGCGAATATCACTCCCATAAAGATCATCAATAGAATAAGCAGGTAGCTCTTCCATCCGAAGAAGGCAAACACACAAGGTTTCTCTGCTTTCAGTAATCGGATGCGTTGTATGTATCTCCGACTTACATTCAGAAACACAAATCTAAAAAAGACCGCTAAACTTACTAATCCTAATAGTCCTGTCAGCCAGACAGGTAGGTTGATATCGGAAATATATTTCAATGCTAATTTACTGACTCTGTATGCGGCATAAGCCCAAATTACTGCTCCGATAAAAAAAAGAAATCGCTTGGGTACGGTAGGTCTGCATCTGAAACGTCTGCGTTGTTTCATACACTTTTTTATCTTTTACGACTGTTCGGGATGAGTAAATGCTGCGGTACAATATCTCTTGATAGTCTGGTTTTTAAATAATTGTTCAGAGTCCTAAGCTCATACTTAATAGCTCGGCTATATCGTAATTGCGCATGCGTTCTTCCTGATTTTTATATTTGATGCCATCGGTCAGCATCACCATGCAAAACGGGCAGGCAGTAGCAATAATGTCGGCGCCGGTTCCTATAGCTTCTTCGGTGCGTTCGATAAATATTTCTTTATCGCCTTTTTCTGCTTCTTTGAACATTTGTCCACCTCCCGCACCACAGCAGAGTGCTGAGCTTCTGTTTCTTGGCATTTCAACTTTTTTCGAGGGGATCAGATTCAGTATATCGCGTGGTGCCTCGTATTCATTATTAGCTCGTCCTAGATAACACGGATCGTGAAACACTATGGTATTATCTTTAAAAAGGCCTGTGTTGAGTTGAATATTTTTTTCCTTCACCAACTTTTGTAGAAACTGGCTATGATGCCAAACTTCGTAGTGTCCACCCAAATCGGGATATTCATTTTTGAATGTGTTGAAATCGTGTGGGCAGCAGGTTACGATTTTTTTGATGTTATACGAATCGAAGATTTGTATGTTTGTCATGGCTTGCATTTGAAACAGCATTTCGTTTCCGGCCCGTCTGGCTACATCGCCGCTATCCGATTCTTCTACGCCTAATACTGCATAGTCTATCTCAAAATAGGTGAGCAGTTGAGCAAATGATCGGGTTACTTTCTTATATCTATCGTCGAATGCACCGGCCGATCCAACCCAAAAGAGCCATTCAGTTTGTTTTCCTTGTGCAACTAGTTCGGCCATTACTGGCACATTGATTTTTATTTTTGTTTCGCTCATGGCTATGATATTATACGTTGTTCATATACAGGTCTTCTGCCCAGTTCATTCTGTCCTGAGGCGAAAATTGCCAAGGGGCGCCGTTGTTTTCAATATTTGTAAACACGGTATTCAGCCCGGCAGGTGCTGCCGATTTTTCTAAAACTAAATAACGGCGCATATCTAAAATAATGGAAGGTTGATTGATGTTGATAGGACATTCCTGTACACAGGCATTGCACATAGTACAAGCCCATAACTCTTCCTCGGTGATATAATCTCCAAGCAGCGCTTTGCCGTCTGAATATCCTAAGCCTTCTTTTTGCAGTCCCGGGCCTTTCTCTTTCATTCGGGCACGAAGGTCCATCATGATTTTTCGGGGTGAGAGAAGCTTACCGGTAATATTGGCCGGGCATACCGACGTACACCGCCCACATTCGGTACATGCTAACGCATTCATATAGTTCACCCATGTTACATCTTCTGCATCGGAAACACCAAACTTAGGTGGAGCTTCATCAGACACCTCAATATTAGCCTGTGGATCAAGCATGAGACGAACCTCTTGAGTGATGCTGTCCATATTATCTACATAACCCAACGGACTAATGCGGCTTACAAACACATTGGGAATAGACATGAACACATGAAAATGCTTGGAATAGGGTAGGATGTTGGCAAACAGGAAAATAAGCAATATATGTCCCCACCAATGGAAGCTATGCCAGAAATGAATATGGACTTCAGCTGTATTACCCACTAAATGAGCAAGCAAAGCGCTAAGTGGATAAGTTCCTTTGACGGCAGCACCTGTTACATGAGCGTCAGCTAAATAATAGGTGTTCATACCTAAAAGGGTTACCATCAACAGCAAGATTAAAACAAGCGCCAGATTGGCATCGGCTTTGGAAACCGGCTTCATCTCCCGACCGTAAAAACGTTTTACTCCTGCAAAAAGCCTCCGAAACAAGAAAACAAGTATTGAAATTAAAACAATGCCTGCAAACACATCACCTGTCGCAATGAGAATAGTGTACACAGGGCCTAAAACAGATAATATACGTGTGGTTCCCGACAAACCGTCAATCACCATTTCAATACTGCCGAACAATATCACCATAAAACCCCAGAAAACCAGTGCATGGAGGATGCCACTCAACGGGAAACGAAAGATTTTCGACTGCCCTAAAGCTACTTTCAACGTAACTTTTAAACGTTTGGCGATATCGGTTAACGGAAGCTTTTTAGTGAACTTGAAATTATAGAATATGCGCCGCATGGTAAAGCCGAATACAGTAAAAGTGATCAGCAGTACAAGCGCAAAAATGAGTTGTTGAATCATAATATTGGGTTTTTGAGTCCTCTACCTGCAATATTAGGTATTTTTTAAATTAGTCTAACCCCTCTTTTCGATTTGAAGGAAATACCTTTGGTAATTCAACAGACTTTTACTTTGTAAGATTCGGATATTAAACTGATTAGCTAACGCATCGCTCAAGACAAAAATTAAGCTTGTGAGCCGATTTTATTAGTGGTAACAACAAGAGCCAAATGAATGATTATTTTTGTGGGATTTCTATAATACGAATGCGATATGAGTTGGGTCATACTTATTATAGCCGGTATTTTTGAATCGGCATTTGCTATTTGCTTAGGCAAGGCACATCAAACAACTGGTACCGAATCGCTCTTATGGTTGGGTGGTTTTTTACTGTTTCTAAGCATCAGTATGGTACTATTATACAAGGCAACCGAACAGTTGCCTATAGGAACGGCTTATGCCGTCTGGACTGGAATTGGAGCTGTAGGGACAGTGCTGTTTGGGATCTTTTTCCTTGACGAGCCCACCGACATTTGGCGGCTGTTTTTTATCTCCACGCTGATTATTTCGATAATAGGCTTGAAAATGGTCTCATGACACAAGGTTTTACTTTTTTGACAACTGTCAAAGCGTTACCTTCGCACTTTTAATTTGTTATTATGAAGATCATCACTTATAATGTCAACGGTATACGAGCAGCTATCAATAAAGGTTTGTTAGATTGGTTAGCAGTCGAAAAGCCTGATGTCCTCTGCCTTCAGGAGATAAAAGCTATGTATGATCAAATTCCTCTTTTAGACTTTGAGGCACTCGGATATCACCATTATTGGTTTTCGGCTGAAAAAAAAGGATATAGCGGGGTGGCACTGCTCAGCCTGCGCAAGCCTGATAAGGTAGTGATAGGTATGGAATTGCCTCAATACGATCGTGAAGGCCGGCTGATACGGGCTGATTTTGGCGAGTTGTCGGTGATATCGGTATATCATCCATCAGGTAGCAGCGGCGATGAACGGCAAGCTTTTAAAATGCAGTGGCTGCACGATTTTGATACATTTATTGAAAAGCTCAGAAAGGAGCGACCCAAGTTGATAGTTTCGGGAGACTATAATATCTGTCATCAGGCTATTGACATACACGACCCGATACGGAATGCTACGGTATCAGGTTTCTTACCCGAAGAGCGAGAGTGGATGACACAGTTTCTTGATAAGGGATTTATTGACAGCTTCAGGCAACTGATCAAAGAACCGCATCATTATAGCTGGTGGAGCTATAGAGGCAATGCCCGTACCAATAACAAAGGCTGGCGTATTGATTATAATATGCTTAGCGGGAACCTGCTTCCTGTTTTAAACTCTGCCGGTATCATGCCTCAGGCAGTCCATTCAGACCATTGTCCTGTATGGGTCGAACTAAATGTCTGATTATTTTTCAAGGACAACAAGTGCGCTGGCCATTGCCTTGATATGCGAAATACTTAGGTGGATATGCCGGATACCCTGCTGGCCGATGAACTCACGTACTTTGCCGTGTGCCTCTATGACAGGCTTCCCAAGCTCATCATTGACTACTTCAATCTCATGGAACGCCATCCCATATCGGTAGCCTGTTCCAAGGGCTTTAAAAAATGCTTCCTTTGCAGCAAAACGAGCTGCATAATGCTGGTAAATAGTGTTACGTTCTTCGGCATAGGCCTGCTCGCGTGGAGTAAAAAGCTTATCGCGTAGGTCAGGCGTATCAAGTAATCGTTGCTGCATACGATCTACTTCGATGATATCCGTACCAATTCCAAAAATCATACTAGGGTTTTTGCAAAAGTAGGTGATTAATCTGATATGCAGTATAAAAAGACAGCAGAGACAACCCGTTTCAGGCTGTCACTGCTGCTGTAACACAAATTCAATAAACTCCTAATGCAGACTTAGTCGGGCTCCTTTGGCATCTTCTAAAATGATTTCATAATAGTAACCCGAGCCAAGGTCTTTACCAAGCGTTAATACACCTTCAAAGAGTACTATATCGCCTACACTTACCATATCGTGTGTAGTTACAGTAAGGTCGAAAAAGGATTCTTTCCCGGTACCATCTTGAATATGGACCCAGTTACGCCCCATAATAGCAGGATTGTATTTCATCACCTCGCCTACTACTTTTATAGTAGTCCCTTCCAATTCATGCCTATGTTCGTATAACTCAGCAAGGGAGAGGCTCCCATCAACCCTGTTGAGGGTATCTGTCTTTATCCGTGGCAGAAAAGGTGTACCCGATGAGCTTCCCATAGATGGTAAAACCGATTCGGTACGATTAGAAGCAGGTATGGGCTGAGAACTTAAATTGCCGACAAAAAGAATACTTTCAAAGGTCTGATTCAGCTCCTTGCTATGAAAATTATGAACTTCCATTGATTCGGAATAATAATAGGTCTTACCTTTATTAATATCTGCTTTATTGATAGCTATCCAATATTGAAGATTTTTTTCACCGGCTAACACATAAGTATATGAGTTGGTTTGTAACACCTCATCGGCTATTATTTTTGTGTTATACGGATCAACCTGATAAGAGACCTTAGATGTGCTGCTTTGCCGGCATGCGACCGAAACGATAAGTAGCAAGGTTATGCCGGTAACTATTAGGACAATACCTCGTCCTAACTTTTTGAGATCAGTGTTTTTCATGCCAGCCGTTTATCATTCCTTTAAAATTACTGGAAGGTGAAGCACCTATCGTACTGAAATAAACATGTATCACCAAAAATACCGATAATAAAAATCCTACTGTTCCATGAAGCAGTGCAGTCAGATAAATACCGCTGTAGTTAAACACTTTGGATACTATGGTTTCGGGAAACAACAAGGCTAATCCGGTGATTATAATAATAGGAACCAATACATACATAGTGCCTACATAGGTGACTTTTTGAAGTGGATTGAACTTGCGTTCTTCGCTGATAGGGAAAGGAGCTGGCTCACGTTTAAAAAGACCTCTGAGATAATAGTCAAACTGTTTGATAAGACTTTTTATCAGACCTTTTAGTTTGATTTTATAAAAACTTCCGTTCTTCGTTATCAAATTACCCATCAGAAAGATCAGATAATTCAACGAAACGATGATACCGGCTATATTATGCCAACTGACAGCCCGATCGAATCGGATGAGAGGTGCATCTGGATGACTGTACTGCATGCTGATACCGGTAGCGATCAAAACTAAAAACATCAACGCATTGATGGCGTGCCAGATACGGAGCCAGACAGGGTATAAATATATTTTTTCTGCCATATAATTTATTTTATAATTCGAAAAATAATATGAACCAATACACCTAACAGAGTTAACCCGAAGATTACCAAACTGCCGATATTAAGATAAATGTTTCTATTGGCTCCTATCACATAAGATTCGTTGATCAGCATGGCGTTTAATGTGCCCCGGCTTCGTCTTAGCTCAATATTTTGATACTTATATAACGACGACATCAGCAAGGTATTGGCTGAATGGCATTCCACACAATTTTTTACCGCCAGGTCTTTAGAGAGTATGTTGTGTGCAACCCACAGAGTATCAGTAGGTGAGCTGTGGCACTCGATACAGCGTACTGCATTAAAATGGAGTTTATAGTTGGGTAAGAAATCGTGAATTTGATGTAATGGTCTTTTTAGGCTATCCGATATCAGTTGAAAACGGTCGGGATTATCATGGCAGCTGGCACAAGTGTTATTATGCTGCCGTACTATTTCCGATATTTTCATATCTCTTCGGGTGAGTGCACTGTAGGAATGAGGATCGTGGCAGCTCCAGCAGCTGAAGTGTTCATCATGTCGGTTAGCGTGCACACTTTTGCCAAACTCATCTTCTATCAGTTCAAAGTGATATTGTTCATATGTAGGATCGCCTCCATGACAGTCTAAACAGCTATACATCTCCTCTAAACGAAGCTCTGCCTGATGCGGAAAAGTCTCATAATCGGGTGAATGGCAGTCGGTGCAACTGAAATGACGATGTACTCCAAGGTAAAACTTGTCGGGGTTTAATATGAAATTCGGGTTCATTGCCTTACGTTCGATACGTCCGGTGTACTCGTTTTCGTAGGTATATATTTTTTTTGAATGACAATCAAAACAATGTTGGTTATCTTCAAAAGCCGCCGGCTCACCTTCAAAGTCCACCAACATCTGTGAATATGAAGGCAAACTAATGATAAACAGTGAGATAATAAAGATATACAGTCTTTTCATAGGCTTGATGATTTAGGCAGATACCCAAATAAAATTCATTGCAACTTAGTTAAAATATTTGGTATCCGAATGTCTGTTTGCATTATGGTATCCGCTTGATTGGGATTAGCTTTAGTAACTCAAGAGCAGGTTCAGGTAAACCGTAAATAAATTAACAAAAGGTTTGTGATCGACTACTAATCACAAACCTTTACATATCATTCAGATATGTTGTTACTTATTTCTTCAGCGAACGTACGTAATTTATTACTGCCCATCTTTCTTCTTCATCTGGTATTTTGCCTTCGTAGTTAGGCATTTCATCTCGTCCGATGACTGACATATAATATATTTCACCGTCTGTTACCGAGTCTTGCCATTGGGCATCGGTAAAGTCGCCAGGATGTGTTTTCAGGTTACGGGCTTTTGGTCCGTCGCCTAACCCTGTGTTTCCGTGGCATGAACGGCAATGCTTTGCATATACTGTTTTCCCGAACTTCACACTTTCGGCATCGCCTTTATCAGGATTCACTTTGGTTTTATATTCAGCAGGGATTTTCCAGGGCTCTCCCTTTTGTTGATCCTGGGGAAAAGTGAAGGCTAAGAAAGTAAAAGCAGCAAAAGCTAATACTATGCTATACAATGTTTTAGTATTCATAATAGTGAAGTGTTAATTATTGATTTAAGTTAAAAATTCCATAGACGTATCATGGAAAACCCAAACATCATACCACCATCAGTAAAGTCGTAGGTGTTATGTACAAAGTTTTCCTGTGGGATCATCCCTTTGGCAGAAGCTATGTAAATATGAAATACATGAGTGCTGGTACGTATCTCCCATCCAACACCTAAATTAGGTCTGGCCGGTTCAAGGCGCTCATCATCCCGATGTTCTGTAATAGATTTTATCATCAACGGGCTATCGAATTGAAATAATATAGATGATTGGGGTGAGAATTTAGCTCTGCCGTTAAACCCGACTCCAAAACGGTCGTGGTCAACACCCGTACGGGTATGATTGAAATGTGTAAAATTAGCATGTGCCTGAACCGACAGCCAATCGTTTACCCTTCGGCCAATGATCAATTGGGTGAAATAGGAATACCGGTTGCCAAAACTGTAATTTTTACCAAATGCTTCTGCATTTCGACCGTCAATAGCCATATTAGCAAAAACAGCGACAGCTACTGGCACGGTGTTTTTACGTGTTTGTTCTAAAATATTGTATTTGACTGAAAAGTCGCTATACATATTTTGCAGGCTAAGTCCGTAACCTATTTGCAGGTTTTTGACAGGTACGTATGCAAAGTGCATGCGCATATTGGCTCCCGGGGCATATATTCCAAACAAATCTGAAAGGCCGTTGCTCATCGGGCTGAATTTATGTTGGATAGTATATTCCAAAGTTTTTTTATAGGGGATGACTGTAGTCTGGTTATCCAATAAAATTCCACTCTCAAACGGGCTTCTCACCGGACGGTCTTTTGGTTTTTCTTCCTGAGCCTGTACAAAGAGGCTGCAACACACCAACAGATTTACTATCGTTACGATTTTTCTCATAAATGATCACGTTTAAGTATTAATTGTTTTTAGCCCCTTGTTCGATCCAGGTCAGGATCAAAGCTGCTTCTGCATCGCTGTATTTAGCGGCATGCGATCCATCGGGCAGGGGTTTGGTATAAATTTTACTATCGTTAGGTACATCTAAATTAACCCTTGCTGGCACTATGGAAGCATATGCGTTCTCCGGCCGTAAGTCGGGTGGAATATTACCACCATGACAATTAAGACATTTGGCACTAAATATTGGTGTAATTTCTTGAGAGAAACTCACATCTACTTCAGGATCAATATCGGGTAGCTCAGGTACATAAAAATCATATTGACATGAGGTGAGCATGCCAAGGGTAAAAACTACCATGAGGGTGAAAATCAAGTGTTTTTTCATAAGATTTATAGGTTTGAAAGAATCCTGGCGTTTTGTTAAAAAAGAACATGTTCCTGTTAAATGCATAGGAACATGTTCTGTGAGCTGTGTTTAGTTTAAAGCAGTTATTGAGTTTTCTAATAGTTTCTTCGTATAGGGATAATTATGTATCCCAAAACTTTGATCATAATGCACCAGGCTGTGATTGACAAATGCACCGGCTTGATCAGCTGAATAGGTTCCTGGAATAATGTGGTTGCCATCGTCCATGATTCCTTTTTCTTTGAGCTTGCTGTTCAACTCAGCCAATAGTCCTTTTATTTCTGTTTTTACATTTGCTATTAGTGTGTTCAAGGTTTCTTGATTAGTGTGGCAGCTAGTACAAGCCGTTGTGAGTATAGAAGGATTCTCTGGATTGCCATACGAGAGATTCATCATATGGCCTCCAGCATTTTCACCTGAATTATCAACTAAATGGCATGTAATGCATGTGTTTTCTATCATTGAAACGTGAGCTGAGTTGGTATATCCGCTTCCTACTTCGTAGCCTCCTTTACCGGATACTATGACTGCTTGTGCGCCATAATGCGGGCCCCAGTACATATTGGTTGCTGTTACATCAGATCCGCCTACAACAGGCATAGGCCCAGGATTTTGTGGCTGATGACAAGTGCCACACAGATTGCCCTTGCCAAGATCAACTACATCGCCTGAAATACGAAGTGTGATAGGTGCTGTAGTAGCTAATGACCAGTCGCTTACACTATAGTCGGTGTGGATATTATGACAAGTGTAGCAGTTGGGTGGGTTGGGGTTTTTAATAGCAGCAGCAGTATTGTCGGCACCGGTAAGTATGATCTCACGAAATCCTTGACTGGTATGACAACCGGCACAATTATCCTGATTCCGTAGATAATTTTTTCCCATCGCATGCTGCGATAATTCCCATTGACGGGTAAGGGCGATATTTACTTGACTATTGTCGTGACAAGCAGCACAAGTAGCCGTGCCATCAAGCCCATTAATACCATCTTCACCATCTTTTCCGTCTAAACCGGGTAAACCGGCAGGCCCTTCTTTTGTGCAAGAAACAAAATTAATAGACGCAATCAGTAAAAGACTGATTATCCAATTGATTTTTTTAAGACTTTTCATATACCTTTGGGTTTTGGATTACTTTCTTTTTATTCGATTTTTTTTGAATATGATTTTGTCATGCAATATTAGCCCTATTCACTCATGCCGACAATAGGTTTTCAGTGAGATTTATCGCGTCAATAAACGATCTAAACGATTTATTTTATTGATGTATATCAATGTTTGATCAAGTTGAAAAATGTAACAATCAGAAAACCAAGAGAATAAAAGATGAGCTTTATTTCCATGAGTATTTTGGTAGCAACCTCTTGTTTTGTTAAAAAAAGTTATAAACGTTAAAATTTCTTAACGGTTTTTTGACGTTCGGCAAGCATATTCATCCGATAAATGTTAGGCTATTCTAATTCGGTTTTTTGATTTTCAATTGTGGGTAATGTTTGCAGGCAACGATTTACTCACTTACAGAAAACACCTTGATCGTATGTTTTTATATTGGTGTGTTGATATGTGTTACTCTATGCTAATTATGCAAGGATTTTTGGTTGATTCTTGAATAGCGACCTGCCGAAAGGAGAGTCGATCAATCGGGGGTTTAACTAATTTATAGCATCTCAAGCAGTTGTTTAAGATTTTTTATGGGGTCAGACTTTTAAACCGACGGAAGTAAATACATACTGAATATATGGTATCATCAGCATGTTAGATGTTGTTTTGTAGTAGTTTAATGAGACAGGTATTTGAATAAACCTAAGGTTTTATTATTATAATTATCGGTCTGATTTAGATTTTATCAAAAAAGTATAAAATAATTTCGTATAATTGTGTAATTGAGTAAAAATATGTTACTTTTGCCTCAAATCATTAACTAATATGAATAAGTTGTCTAAATTAAATGAATTTGATATTCTTGATCTGTTGAACGAATATCATTCAGAAATGCGTAAGTTGCAGCATAAGATAGCTTTTGTGCGCGAGAAGATCCAAACTTTAGAGAATGAGTTAGTTCTCATTCAGGGAAGCCGTCAGGTAAGCTATACTCATGCTGTAGAAGATGTTGATCAGCCTAAGGTGGAGATAGTTGAGGAAGAGCCTAAAGCCGTTGAACCAACACCAACTAAGGCTAAGCCAACTCCCAAAGTCAAAACACTTAAAAAACGTGGCCGTAAGATGCAGCCACTATCAGTATGGGATCGGATGATCTATGATAGTATAGCTGAAAATGGACGAGCCATATTGAGTAGGGATATTTTGGTACTTCTGATTGAAAAGGCTCGGGCTGCCGGTCTTTTTGAAGATGAGGATCATGCAAGAATCAAGCTAAATCAATGTTTGGTGAAAATGACCTCTGATAGGCGTAAGGATTTATTAAAACTAAAGCATGAAGGAAGAGGATATGCCTATGCATTACCCGAGTGGGTGGATGAGAATGGCAAAGCTTTACCCGAGTTCAAGCTGAAGTTAAAAAAGGAAGGCGCTTCAACTAAGGTGAAAAAAGCAAAGAAAGTGGTGGCTGAAAAACCCAAAAGGAAACGCATCAGTAAACCTGCACCACAGGCCAGCTCGGGAACACCCGAACCACTGACTGCTGCAATAGAGCCCACTGAATCAGCAGTATCTGAGCAATCCGTTGCTGAAAATCTAACGGAAACTCAAGAATAACCTGACTATAAATAACATTATTATAAATGCCTGTTCATTTTATCATTGAACAGGCATTTGTTTTTATAGTCTGTTTTTAAAAAAAATACTTCAACAGCTAATGATCTTAGTTGAAAGTAGGCTCACACAAATATTTGAGACAAATAAATTGCAAAAGCCAATGCTGCCACAATAAGCCAAAAAGTAAGCACTCTGGGCAGATCGTCTTTATCGGGTTGATAATCGAAATCACTTTTATTCATAACCATTTATATTGCTCATCGATTGTTTTAGCCGTAAGTTATTGAGGCATTTTAGCTACCCTTTGGCCTTTTACAAAAGGTACTATAAATGCATCGTGTATCCCGTGTACCGATTTGAGTTTATCTCTTAAAACAACAGCTTCTTCATAGGTAACAAAGCCGCCACAAGTATAAATATTTTGACCATTATATATTGAGGCTTCTATATCATGTACATTCAAGCGGTATCTGTTAGCTAATTGATTCAGGTCTATTGTCTTTCGTCCATTATTTAATATCTGTACCCTGTATTCGCGTTCGGGACGCTCAGGAGTAGTAATGACCGGTTTTTCTTCTATTATTTCGGGAATTATCTCTGGTTCGGGTTTAACCTCTTCAATAATGATGACAGGTTCTTCAATTTGTTCAGGTTCTTCCCTAGGAATGATTATCTCAACAGGTTCAGCTTCTTCATAAATGACAGCTTTCGACTTTTTACTGCTTCCAAAATGAAATGCAAGACCCACTGTAAACTGATTGTATGCATCATATTTGAATCCAGACACAACCACATCCATTTCATCACTTGAAATCATATGGTTTGTCATTTCAAAGCGTAAGGAGACGAGTGAACCTAACGGTACATCTAAACCTAATCCTCCTACTGCTACTCCATCAAGGGTCATACCGCTGATCCCTTTTCCATTGCCATACCCTCGTGTGCCCAAGGTCTGTAGTAAATCAAGAGTGTATAAGGTACTATTGTAATTTACTATTCCAATACCGGCAAGCAAATAGATGTTTGCCACACGATCGGGATCATAACCCCATATGGCATTGATAGGATAAAACATTACGCTTAGATTGCCTTCATAAACAAATGATTGAAAATAGCGATTAGTCGGACGGTGTGTGCCTATTACATGTGAATAGGCAGCTCGTCCACGCAGACGGAATGAGTTTGATAGTGAATGTTCAACACCTAAGGCAGCTACAAATCTCAGCTCATTCTTATTGAAAAATGTCGGCATGATTTTATTTTGCTTGACATCCCCCAAAAAAATTGAGGTGCCTCCAGCTGCACTAATGGTCCAAGGCGGTTCCGAATCAGGATAATGGATGCTTTTTTGAGCGAATAATTGTGTGGTTGCAAGCAGCAAAGCAACGATACTAATGACAGAAAGACGTTTCATAGGTAGCTTTATTTTTGATTGGTTCAGCTAAAATAACAGAATAAAGTGTAGTTTGCTTACAAAAGTATGTAAATTAATTTTAAACTGCCTTGAAAAGCAGTGCTCAGATCAGTCAGGATGTATCCATTTTTCTATAGTTTCTATTTGTAGGGCTGGGATATCTATTTTATTCTTTTTCCGGTACGCATTCATTTTTTGCTGGATAATAGTGGGGGGTTCATTTTTCAATGCCTCTACTGTCGTATATCCTGCTTGTAAAAGGTGTGCTGCCCATTCACTTGAAACGCCGGCTTCTATAAATTCTTGTGGTGTGATGGTTTTACGTAGTTTTTCGGGTCGCATCTGAGGGAACAGCAGTACTTCTTGTATAGAGGTTTGCCCGGTAAGTAACATGACTAACCGGTCAATCCCTATCCCTAAGCCTGATGTAGGGGGCATACCAAATTCCAACGCACGGAGAAAATCGTGGTCAATAAGCATTGCCTCGTCATCACCTCGTTCGGAAAGCTTTAGCTGCTCTTCAAAACGTGCTCGCTGGTCAATGGGATCGTTTAGCTCGGTATATGCATTGGCAATTTCTTTGCCATTGACAAAAAGCTCAAATCGTTCAGTAAGGGTGGGGTCTTCCCTGTGGCGCTTACATAATGGCGACATCTCAACCGGATAATCAATGATAAAAGTAGGTTGAATAAAATGATGTTCGCATTTTTCGCCGAAAATAGTATCAATCAATTTACCGCGCCCCATAGATGGGTCGGTTTCTATACCTAATTTACGGCAGGTATCTAATAGTTCGGCTTCCGACATATGAGAAATATCAAAACCGGTGTGCTCCTTTATGGCGTCAAGAATTTTAACCCTTTTAAATGGCCGTTGAAAATGAAGTTCGGTATCATTGATCATAACAGTAGTGTGGCCGGTTACTTCAAGGGCTACCCGTTCAAGCATGGTCTCTGTAAAATCCATCATCCATAAATAGTCTTTGTAGGCCACATAAATTTCCATAACTGTAAACTCGGGATTGTGTGTGCGGTCCATTCCTTCATTACGAAAATCTTTGGCAAACTCATAAACCCCGTCAAATCCGCCTACTATAAGTCGCTTGAGATATAACTCATTGGCAATACGAAGATATAAAGGGATATTAAGTGCATTATGATGAGTGATAAAAGGACGGGCAGCAGCTCCACCAGGTATGGGTTGCAATATGGGTGTTTCTACCTCAAGGTATCCATGCTCGTTAAAAAAATTACGCATGCTGTTGATTACCTTAGTACGTCTGATAAAGGTTTCTTTAACGCCTTCGTTTACAATAAGGTCTACATAACGCATCCGATATCGTTGTTCAGGATCGGTAAATGCATCGTAATATTGTCCGTCTTTTTCTTTTACGATAGGTAGTGGACGTAAAGATTTACTCAACACTGTAAGCGATTGCACGTGTATTGTGATCTCGCCCATTTTTGTTTTGAATACAAATCCGCTGACACCAATTATATCACCTATATCTAATAGGTGTTTAAATACTGTGTTGTATAATGTTTTATCGTCTTCAGGACACAAATCGTCACGTTTAACATATAATTGTATCCTTCCTGCGGCATCTTGCAGCTCTACAAAAGAAGCAGCACCCATGATGCGTCGACTCATGATCCTTCCGGCTATACGAAGCTGTTGAAAGTCTTCCGGCTTTTGTTCAAATCCTTCAAGTATGGCTTTACTGTTCGTAGTAACTTCAAATGCTGCCTGAGGATAAGGGTTGATACCTAATTGATATAATTCGGCCAATGAATTACGCCTGACTATTTCTTGTTCACTTAAATGTAAGCCCATACGCTGTAAAATTTCGGCAAAGATACTGATTATCGTAGCATTTAACATTTGCCTGGTTAAACAAAACTTTGTGCTTCTGTGGAGATCAGATAAAAAAAAACGGGGCTGTTTCAGCCCCGTTTTATAAGTTATCTGTAGTTGTTATTTTTGAATGATCAGACGTTTGGAATAGAAATTACTACCTTCGATGATCAGGTTATATACTCCATTTGGCTGTTCAGACAGATTTATTTTATGCAGGCTTCCCTTCGAGACTATCAGGTCTTTTTGCTGATAGACTAAGTTTCCGGCAGCATCAAACACTCTGATCCAAACTCTTTCGCGGGCTCCTTGCATATCAAGTGTGAAAACACCTTGACTGGGGTTTGGAAATACGCTCAGCTTGAGTTGGTCTTGCTCGGCTATACCCGTGCAGTCGCGAAATTCGATAGAGATCTCTTCCGAACGGCTGACACACCCGTTTTCATGGATAAGCTCAACCCAATATGTTTGAACGCCTATTCCAAAACCGGTAGTATCAACAATTATTTCAGCTTCGGTAGATCCATTTGACCATACGATATCAAACCCTTCAATCTCTACCCGTAATACTTTAGTGCTTCCAGCACATAACACGGTATCAACACCGAGCTCGACTACCGGAGGTGCTTCTAAAAATGTGATATAAGTGGTATCGGAAGCGGTGCAAAGATGCTGATCAGTAACTTCCACCCATATCTGGTGAGTTCCCAAGCCTACATCCGAGGCAGAGATTTGTATGCTTTGTGTCGTGCTTCCATTTGACCACAGATAGATAGCACCTTCATTTTGGGCATCTAAAAGTACCAGCTCATCACCACATATTAATTGGCTTTCGCCTATATTGACTTCGGGCAGGGGATTGAAAGTAATCCCTATAGTGTCGCTATTGATACATCCGGTGATGTTGGTAACCTGAACCCAAAGCTGATGTTCGCCAAAACCTAACTCACCAGCACTGATCTCAATCGTTTGAGTAGTGGCTCCATTTGACCACTCATATGTAGCATCAGGATTGCCGGCGTCTAATACTATGAGCTGATCACCACAATATTGTGCGTCTTCTCCAAGGTCTATTTCGGGAAGCGCAAATACGATGATTTGTAATGGCTGACTAACGATAGTATCGGATTGTTGTACGGCATAAGCAAAATAAGTCGTTGTTTCTTCGGGTGTTACAATTGGGTTTTGCTCTTGTGAAATTAGGGTTCCGTCATCATCTCGCCAGAAATAACTAACCTGTGAGCTGTTACCATGAGCATTTGCAAACAGTTGGGTGCTTTCCCCATAGCATATTTCAGTATCAATGGCTGAAGCCATCACATAAAATGCGGATACTTTCAAGTGAACCGGTATCAGCGTGAGTTCATTGTCGGGGTCATTGCTGCTGATTTTCAGATTGGCAAAATAATCATCTTCATCCAGGTCAATTGATTTGAAAGTAACTGTTACTTCTGCTGATTCACCAGGATCAATAGTACCGATTGTGGGTGTGTACGCAAGCCAACTGATAACGTTTACGGTATAGTCTTCCACTTCTCCGTATGTAGTTGAGCCGCAGGGCGACAATTCTCCCAACCATGTGATTCGGATACGCATGCGTGTTGCACCGGCTTTGGCTCCTATAGGAGGCTCAATAATTGCGGTATATGGGCCATTGCCCGGACTGCCACTAACAATAATAGGCTCATCATCAAACACGCCATTCTGATCCCAGTCTATCCAAACTCCACATTGGTCAGAGGAATAAGGATTGCCGTTTGTAATAGTAAGTGTTATTGGCTCCCCTGATTTTACATCTGTTGAGATATGTGTATAATCGGCGTAGTTGCTGCTCCCTGATTGATTATCAATACTCCCAAGCTGAACACGCGAGATATATTCATCGCCTCCACCGGAAGCTGCGCAATACGCATTAGGTTCTTTTTTGTTGCTGATTATTTCAGAAGCTACTCCAAACTCCATAGGGAGCTGACCTACATTAGTAATAGTAAGGGTTTGCTGTGCCGAATCGTTGATAGGTAATACCTGATAAAGGCTTTCTGGAGCTACTGCTATATGCGCATCACCCCATTGAAGGATGACTCTGCTGGCGCTGCTTTCTCCTTCACCGGCATAAGCTGCAGTAACTAGATACGTATAAACACCATAATCGGGTAAGGTTTCTGTAAAACCGGTTTCGGTACCAGTATGGATCAGTTCATTGTCTCTATAGATATTAAATCCTACAAAATCAGGTGCCATTTCATATTCCCAGTTCAGCGTAACTGTCCCCGTTTCAAATTCGATGCTGCCAACCAGATTGAATGGTCTGCTAAGGGGATTGGTTTCGTAAGGTGAAGTGTATGACATGGTTACTCCTGTTCTGTTATCGGTCCAGACCGGATAAACTTTTCCGCCTCTTGCCGATATTCCAAGATAGTCGCCCATGTATCCGCTTGCCAGACCGGGTACAGGTGCCGGTGTAAAGGCGACATCGGATATTTTAAAATCTTCCCAGGTTTCACCACCATCCATACTGTTAGCCGCAAATACTTCTACCTGATTCTGATTCACGTTGCGGTCGCCATAATAAATAACACTTAAAATCCCGTTTTCAGGATCGCAGGTCATCCATGGGAAATAGTGCTCTTTACCCTGACCGAAAGGGTTTTGATTGACACGTATAGGATTTGACCAACTCTCACCCAAATCAGTCGATTTGATCATATATACGTCTATACCAACATTTTGGTTTACACCCGGCTCACCGATATTTGCCCAGACAATGTAAATATTACCTCTTTCAGGCCCGTTGGATATGTCAACAGCCATAGATGGAAATGAATTTACACGATGATTTTTCTTGGTTTCAGTTACACGTATTCCTTTAATGTTCTGTATAATACGCGTTGCAGTCGTCCAGCTTGCACCACCGTCGAGTGACTTTGCAAAACCTATGGCTCCTTCATCGGCAGGCCAACTGTTGTAGATAGACCAAATGGCATATACCTCTCCATTTGGACCTGTTTGTATATTGACCCCCTGATTGTGGCTTCCGGCATTAACAGCAGTACTTAGAGGAACACGGGTGCTCCAGGTGTCACCCCCATCAGTAGAACGTGACACGACAATTTCGTAATTGTACGGACCGCCAAAATCAGTCCAGGCATTATATAAATTTCCTTCATAAGGGCTGGTTAAACTGTTGTCAATCCAGAAATGATTTTTATCTGCCAGATCACCCGGGTTAGGAGCAATGGTTCGGGCAGTCCATGTAACACCTTGATTGTCGGAATAGGCTACACCTTGCCCGTAATTATTTGCGATATAATTTACAAACCATCTGCCACTCCATCCTATGGCAGTTGCCGGATCACCAGAATTATTTCCTGCCACACCTTGTACCTTACCATTCCAGGTCTCACCCGAATCGAACGAATATAAGTCGTTGGCACCATATAGTGATGAAGCGCTTGGAGTAGTACTGTTATTAGAATTAAGAATTACCGAATTATCTAACGGACTGACAAATACGGAGTTTTCACTTTGAGTAGAGCTTTCGTTAGTGACCGGAACATCAGGTGAATCATCAGTTAAAACGGAAAAAGCTTTAATGGCCGAACCTGTAAACACAGCAGGCTCTGTCCTGATTTTGGGATTCAAAGTGTATAAACCTTTACGAGCTAACCGCTTGTAGTAATTATTGTTGTCAACACGGGTATTGACCATATTGCGTCTTTCACGCTCTGTTTTACTGTCAGAACTGATAGCCCATTGCAAACCCATGACTAAAGCAAAAAGCAAGATGACAGTAGCATAAAGTAAAACTTTTTTCATAAGATTGTTGATGCGTTTTTTAAAAATGTAAAAGAAAAATAGAAAGCCAAAAGTAAGTAATTTAGTTCATATCCATAGGTTTAAAATAATTTATAGGAAAATCAGATGTGAATGGGATTGAAATAGACTTACACTATGATACTTTTACATGTAGTGCGTCTTAGATTATATGTAAGAAGGAAAGTAAGAACAGCACTATTTCAGCGGTTTAAAATTTTGAAATACTTTGAAAATTATATTATTCCAAAATTTTAAACCGATAGGTTGGAGATACAATTATTCATATATTTTTGGTATTGCTTCACCTGTCAGCACTCTGAGGCCGTTCAGGGATAATGCTTTCAGCTCATCTTCACCCGGATATACATGTATGGGAGCTATTTTATGCACTCTTTCGATGATTTGATTGACAAAATATTTTCCATGTGCAATACCTCCTGTAATCAATATACCATCGACTTGAAAATGAAGAACGGCGGCCATAGCTCCTATTTCTTTTGCAACCTGATAGGCCATTGCCTGGTAAACTAACTCAGCTTCCTGATCACCGGCAGCTACCCTTTGTTCGACTTCATAGGCGCTGTTAGTACTTAGATAAGCCACTAAGCCTCCTTCGCCTTTGATCATTTTCAATATCTCCTTTTCGGTATATTTCCCGCTAAAACAAAGTTTTACCAATGAGCTTACCGGTAAGCTCCCGCTTCGTTCGGGTGAGAAAGGGCCATCCCCGTCTAATCCCTGATTGACATCAATAACTCTGCCCTTATAATGAGCACCAACAGTAATACCACCTCCAAGGTGTACCACGATCAGATTCATTTCCTCATACTTGCGCATGATGGATTTGGCATGCTGACGTGCGACTGCTTTTTGATTTAATGCATGAAAAATAGATATACGCGGCAGTAACGGATGCCCTGAGAGACGTGCGATAGGTTCTAACTCATCCACTACTACCGGATTTGCAATAAATGCCCGTGCTTGAGGAAGCGATTGTGCAATATCCCAGGCAATCAGTCCGCCTAAATTACTGGCATGCTCTCCAAGCGGACTGTTTCGCAGATCACGTATCATAGCTTCATTGACTTCATACACACCAGATTCGATAGGTTTAAGCAAACCACCCCGCCCTACTACAGCCCGTATCTGTTCAATTTCAATATCTGTCTCGGATATTTGCTTTAAGATCAACTCTTTCCTGAAATTAAACTGATCAGTTATCTTTTCGAATATTTCCAACTCTTCGTTGGAATGACGAATTGTTTTAATAAAAACAGGATCAAGCCCTAAGAATACACCGAATTTCGTTGATGTTGATCCGGGATTGATGGTTAGAATAAAAATCTGGTCGTTAGAAGACATGGTATTGAGAGTATCAGTTCTGTACTTATTTAATAGTTAATTAGCTGTAAGTGCAGCTAAGGCTATGGAATACAGTTTTGTCTTAGTGCTGTCACCCCTTGAAGATAATACGGCTGGTACCCTAGCGCCAACCACTATAGCACCTTGTTCGCCTCCCGATAGCTTGGTGTTGGTTTTGTAAAACACATTCCCGGCTTCGATATTGGGAAACACTAAACAATCAGCATCGCCGGCTACCTGACCACCGATTTTTTTAATTTCTGCACTTTCTTTGTCAATGGCTACGTCCAATGCCAATGGGCCATCCACAAATGCTCCTTTGATCTGACCTCTATCGGCCATCTTAGAGATGACAGATGCATCAATCGAAGCTTGTATTTTTGGTGATACCTGTTCTGATGCTGCGATGAGCGCAACCTTGGGAGTCTCGATGCCTAAGGCATGGGCTGTATGTATCAGATAATTGGTGATAGCTACCTTTTCAGGAAGCTCAGGAGCAGGAAGTATGGCCACATCGCCTACTATCAATAATTTATGATAGTGGGAGTTTTCCATGACCGTTACATGGCTCAGCACTGCGCCTTTATTCATCAGACCTTTCTCTTTATCTAAAATAGCCCGCATATACTTGTCGGTACTCACCAACCCTTTCATCAATAAATTACCTTCGCCCGAGTGGATTAGCTCTACCGCTTTGAGGGCAGCTTTCATCTCATCAGGTTCATGAACTATAGTAAATTTCTGAGTGTCAATATCAAGCGTATGACATACTTTTTCTATTTCTTTTTTATCGCCTACTAAAGTTCCTTCTATCAGGCCCATTTCTATGGCTAAGTATACAGCACTGATGGAATGCTCGTCATTGGCATAGGCAGCCACTAAACGTTTTTTCTTACTGGTTTTCAACACCTCGAACATCTGGTCTAATTTCGTAATTCTCATAAAAGAAAGTATTAGTATTTGTTTGTGAAAAAATTAACATTATTTGAGGGCAAAATTACATAAAACTGTATAACTGAGCAATAAAATCAGCTTATGTGTTAATTAATAACTATTGAAGAGAGATTGAGGTATGATTCAAAGCTTAATCGGCATGGAACAAGATCATTTTTTCAATGGCTTGATAGCAGGCCAGGCAAAAAACACTGTTTCTAAATGTGTGCATCAGACAATCTCTTGCTGGTCTGTAAATTCCTTTAGCGCTGTATCCGCCTCCTTCAAAAACACCTGTAATGCCGTCCCAGTCGTCTGTGTCCGGCGTTGGTACAGGAGTGTCTGGCTCAAGCAGCAATTCCCATTTTTTTGAGAAATCAACTAAAGTTGTGATATTGGGTTCCCAGGGTTCGGTGTCCAAGTCATAAAACTCACTGTAGGCGGTTGAGCTATCGTAGTATTCATCAGCTAGACCGGCAAAGCCATGACCAAATTCATGTACGATAATGGCAGCTGTTTGCAAATTGCGAGCCGAGCTCAAACAATAGAAATTAAATATGCCTCCACCTCCATATTTTGCTGTATTAGTAAGTATATATATTTGATCATAAGGTACATGTCCAGCCAGATCACGGATAGTAAAATGATGGGTACTCATACAGTAGCGCTCGCTGTCGAAGGTGTAAAAATTGGATGAAAGTATGGTTTCAGGCCAAAATCCTTCGGCCGGAACCGCTATGTTGCTATCAGCCGAAGGCGCCAAAACGGCACGTATATTAAAGAAATGACTCAAAGATGTATAAGGCTCAAAACTGAAAAGCTGATCTGTAAACCGCTGGCAGTCTTCCTTGAAAAGATCTATCTGGTCTGAAGTGTACCCGTCTGGCAGGATCACAATATCTACTGCCTGATCAGAAGGTCTGTTTACACAAACTTCAAATACCTCATATTGTGGTCGTATGGCAGGACGAATGAAATAATCGTCCGGATCAATATCCAATTCAAATTTAGGTATAAAAAGCCCGTTTCTTTGGCGGGATGAAATTATTAATCTGATCCTGTTTTTTGGATATGGAATTACTACTGTTTCTTCAAAGCTTCTGGCGAGCAGTCTAGCTTCATCGGTAGTTTGCCATTCGGCAAATAATGAACTGTATCCTCGTGAGTAGATCAGTTGACCAAGGCTGTCAAATACTTGGGCCATATGAGTTCCATAACCAAATGTATCTACGAGTTTTTGGGTTGATCCTCCCCAATAGGGTTCTTGTTTCATACCTGCTAACGAAAAATATTCTTCTGTAGCTGTACCTGAATGGATATAATCAATTCTGAGGCTGTACGAATAAAACAAGCTGTCGTAATCGGCCATTGCCTGTAAGCCGGTAATTATCAATCCTATAAATATGAATCGTTTCATTGTTGTTATTAGTTTGGCTTTAGGTTGTAAATGTAGGAAAATAGTATATAGGCGAGAGGTTTTTCCTTATTTTTGTATCATGATCCCAGCCGGTTTACTTGTTTCTATTGAACAACAGCTTGAATTGTTTACAGGATATAAATCCAATATCAGTTCAACCCAAAGTCAGGGTGGAGGGTCTATCAATCATGCGGTGCGCTTAGAGTATGCGGGCACGGATTTTTTTCTGAAATGGAATTCTTCGTATAAATTTCCGGGCATGTTTGAAGCCGAGATCCTAGGGTTAAATCTCTTACGCAAGACTGGTTCTATTCAAATCCCGAAAGTTATAGGTCAAGGAGATGATACCCGTCATTGTTATTTATTGATGGAATATATTCCGCAAGGACATCCCGATACTCGTTTCTGGAAACGCTTTGGCTACCAGTTGGCTTCGCTGCACCAAAATACGGCAGCTTTTTTTGGGTTGGATCATGATAATTATATAGGATCCTTGCCACAGCAAAATAACGAGAGTAGTAACTGGCATGAGTTTTTTATTCAATTTCGTATTCAGCCTCAGCTTTCCATGGCTGTTGATAAGGCTTATCTCCACAAAAACGACATCCAATCTTTTCATAAGCTTTTTACTAAACTGCCTCATCTGATACCTGCCGAAGCCCCGTGTTTGCTGCATGGCGATCTTTGGAGCGGTAATTTTTTATGCAGCTATAAGGCTCTGCCGGTTTTAATAGATCCAGCCGTGTATTACGGCCATCGTGAAATGGATATTGCAATGACCCGGCTGTTTGGAGGTTTTCATCCCGATTTTTATTATGCTTATCATGAGGCCTTTCCGCTTGAGAATGACTGGGAAAAACGGATCGATCTGTGTAACTTATATCCTTTGTTAGTTCATGTGAATTTGTTTGGAGGAGGATATGTTCAACAGCTACGATCTGTACTGCAAGCGTTTGTTGGCTGAAATTTTTTACAGGGAATGGAATAAGGAGTCTCAAATCGGGTGTGTAATAAAAACAACGTATTTTTGCAAGTTTCAAAATCAAGCATATTTAATTCTGTAACATCTTATGTCATTGTTGAGTGATCTGCCTCGGGACGAGGAAAAACGTTCTCTTCATTTCATTGAACAGATTATCGAAGAGGATAATTTAAGTAATAAACATCAGGGACGTGTGCACACTCGTTTTCCTCCTGAGCCTAACGGTTATCTGCATATTGGTCATGCCAAATCGATTTGTCTGAATTTTGGTGTTGCTGAAAAATACGGCGGGAAATGCAATCTCCGTTTTGATGATACTAATCCCGAAAAGGAGGAAGAAGAGTATGTACAATCGATCATGGAGGATGTCAGATGGCTTGGATTCCAATGGGATAATGAACCTTATTATGCTTCTGATTATTTTCAACAGTTGTATGAATGGGCTGTTTTGCTGATAAAAAAAGGTGTTGCTTATGTGGACGACCAACCTCAGGAAATGATTAGCCAGCAGCGTGGTACTCCTACTCGTCCGGGTATTGAAAGCCCGTTTCGCACCAGAAGTATAGAGGAGAACCTACACCTGTTTGAAGCTATGAAAAGGGGTGAGTTCCCAAATGGTAGTCGGGTGCTGCGGGCCAAAATAGATATGAGTTCGCCTAATATGCATATGCGCGATCCGGTGATGTATCGTATCTTACATGCCGAGCATCACCGTACGGGCAATATATGGAAAATATACCCTATGTATGATTTTGCCCATGGCCAGAGCGACTATATCGAAGGTATCACACATTCGTTATGCACACTTGAGTTTGAAGTACATCGCCCCTTATATGATTGGTTTTTAGATCAGATTATTGAAACTGAATATCGTCCTCGTCAGATTGAATTTGCCCGTCTGAATCTAAGTTACACAGTGATGAGTAAGCGAAAATTACTTGAGTTGGTACAAAAAGGCATAGTCAAAGGCTGGGACGATCCGCGTATGCCTACTATAGCCGGGTTGCGCCGACGAGGTTATACACCTGCTTCAATACGCAACTTCTCCGATAGGATAGGTGTTGCCAAACGCGATAATGTGATTGATGTCGGACTGCTCGAGTTTGTTCTGAGAGAAGACTTGAATAAAACAACCAATAGAGTGATGGCTGTACTTAATCCTGTACGATTAGTCATTACCAATTATCCTGAAGGACAAACCGAGTGGGTAGAATTGGAAAACAATCCTGAAGATACTGAAAGTGGGAGCAGGCATGTCCCATTTGGTCGTGAGTTGTATATAGAAAAGGATGACTTTATGATTGATCCTCCAAAAAAATATTTTCGCTTAGCCCCTGATCGGGAAGTCAGACTAAAAGGTGCATATGTGGTGAAAGCAGTCAGGTATGAATTAGATGACAAGGGTGAGCTGAGTACTATTTATGGTGTCTATGATCCAGAAACTAAGAGTGGTAGCGGTACTAAACAACCCAAGGTGAAAGGTACCTTGCATTGGGTGGATGCTTCATCAGCAGTGGATGCAGAAGTCCGGCTGTATGACCGTTTGTTTATGGACGAAGACCCAGCCGGACATAAAGATCGTGACGCACTCGACTTCTTAAACCCTGATTCATTAGTGATACTTAAGAACTGTAAAGTAGAGCCCTCACTTGCTCAAGCCCAAATAGGTGATACGTTTCAATTTCAACGTATTGGATATTTTTGTGTGGATACCGAAAGCCAAAAAGACGCATTAGTGTTTAACAGAACAGTACCACTCAGAGATAACTGGGCAAAACTTAACAAATAAATCTAAATAAGGCGAAGGTCTTCATATGAATCATTTTGTATTTTTGCAGCCTGCTGCCCGATGGTGTAATTGGCAACACGTCTGACTCTGGATCAGAAAAGTCCAGGTTCGAACCCTGGTCGGGCAACACCAATTCAAAGCACCTGAATTTTATCCAGGTGCTTTTTGTTTTGTACAGCAGCCGACTTACTAACGAACTATCAAAGTAAGCCCCAAAACCATATCAAACAAGTTCGTAGCAATCCCATTTTTTTTTAAAGATATGCGCTATTTATCAAAAAAAATCATTAGTGTGTAATAATCTATTGTGAAAAAGTTAACAAATAGATTAATAGATATAAGTATACCAGGAAGTTGCATAGAAATAATTTTATCAGCTTTTCTACACTGATTGAAGTTGTAATTTAGAAACAATATAAACAGTGTCCTTCTGCTAATTCAGTTGTAATATATTGACATTAAGCCATATAAAACCATTGTAAGCTTGTTTTACCTCTAAACGGGCTGCTATTGCATATCTCAAAATATGTGTAACTTAGTATAAAGACTATAAGTTCATATACATAATTGTTAACAAATTAACAAAGGGACATAAGATTATGGAAAAAACAGTTTTAGAAGAGATTATTTACCGTCAGGGAGCTCAACGGGATCGTTTGTTGCCAATATTGCAGGATGTGGTTGAGCAACAGAACTTTCTTACTGAAGGCGATATGCTGCACATTGCAAATCTGCTTCAGATGTCGGCTGCTGAGGTATATGGCACAGCAAGCTTTTACAGTTTCTTGCCATTGAACAGGAAAGGAAAATATATGATACGACTGTGTAAGTCGATCATTGCTAAAATGAAAGGCAGCGACCAGGTTCTGGCTGCTATTACCGATCAGTTGGGTATCAAACCTGGTGAGACCACTGCCGATGGTGTTTTCAGTCTTGAACTTGTAAATGATATTGGCTGGAGCGACCGCGAACCTGCTATGCTGATCAACGACAAGGTATTTACCGACCTTGATCCGGTGAAAGTGACGCATATACTGACTAACTATCTCAAACAAGCATCCACACAGGCTTTTGTAACTAATCTTTCAACAAATTGATATGGAAACAATGACGAACACAAGCACAGTACGTAAGACAGATTTGATTTTTGGTCGTAGTCTGGATACACTGACCTTATTGCGTAACGCCATGCAGCGCGATAAGGATGGATTGATACAAGAACTGATCGATTCAGGTTTGCGTGGAAGGGGTGGAGCTGGATTCCCTACCGGCCTGAAATGGAAATTTGCTAAAGGAGCACCCGGCAATGAGAAATATATTATTTGTAATGCAGATGAAGGTGAACCGGGTACATTTAAAGATAGGGTGATCCTTGAAAAAGCTGCTGATAAAGTTTTTGCCGGAATGGGATTATGTGGCTGGTTGACAGGTGCCACCAAAGGATTTATTTATCTGCGTAATGAATACATATGGATGCGCAATCATATATTGGCTCAGATGAATGATATGAATGAGGCATTCCGGCAGATGAAGCTTGATTTTAGCATCGGACTGAAAATGGGTAGTGGTGCGTATGTGTGCGGAGAAGAAACGGCATTGATAGAATCAATGGAGAGTAAACGTGGTGAGCCACGCAACAAACCACCTTTTCCGGCTATAGCAGGATATGAGGATAAACCTACGGTTGTAAATAATGTAGAGACATGGGTTTATGCACTGTTGATCAGCTACATCGGTGCGGATGTTTTTGCGGCCTATGGTACAGAACAATCTACAGGGAGCAAACTATTCTCGGTTTCGGGTGATACACCCAAGCCTGGAGTGTATGAATTGGAAATGGGTATGAAGCTGTCAGATTTTGTGGCCGAGTTTGGCGATGGCGATACCAAAGCAGTACAGGTTGGCGGAGCATCGGGTTTCTGTGTGCCCAGACGAAAATTCGATCAGGTGATCATTGGTTTTGAAGGCATACCCACAGGAGGATCAATGATGTTGTTCAACAGCCACCGCTCCATGTATCATGTGTTACATAATTTTTTAGAGTTTTTTATGGAAGAATCCTGTGGGCAATGCACGCCGTGCAGGGTAGGTTGTCAACAACTGTTGTTGGGAATTGAAGCTGTAAAATCAAAAACAAAACCAGCTCAATATTTGGATACTTTGATGGAGTTTACCGAAACTATGCGCCTGGCATCCAAATGTGGACTTGGTCAATCGGTTGGTAATGCGTTCAATTCCATAGTTAATGAGTTTTATGAAGAAATGATCTACTAAAATCCTGATAAAATGAAAACAGTCCGTTTAACTATTGATAAAAAAGTTGTAGAGGTTCAAGCCGGGAAGACCATCTTAGATGCAGCCCGTATTGCTGGTATTCATATACCCACTTTATGCCATCATCCCGATTTGTGTGTCGCTGGCAATTGCAGGGTTTGTGTGGTAGAACAAGTTGGGGTACGAACTTTACAGGCTTCATGTGCCGTACCAGTTGCTGATGGGATGGAGATCATTACCAACAGTGCTAAAGTACAACAGGCCCGCCGTCATATATTAGAGCTATTGCTTTCGGAACATCGATCCGATTGTGTGAATTGTTATAAAAATAATCATTGTGAGCTGCAGGACCTGGCAGCCAAGTACATCTTCACACCGGTAACCCTGATTCCTTTGCCCGCCCTACAGCATTATACTATTGATTCCTCTTCCCCATCCATCATCAAAGATGACAGCAAATGCATTCGTTGCCAGCGTTGTGTGCGCACATGCACTCAGCTACAACATGTAACAGCTCTCACTGTGTCGCATAAAGGACATGAGCAAAAAATATCCACTTTTATGGATAAGCTGCTCAATGATGTGGTATGTACTAATTGTGGACAATGTGTAAACCGCTGCCCTACCGGCGCATTGACTGAACGAAATTACATACAGGAGGTATGGGATGCGCTGCTGGATCCTAACACGCATGTAGTAGTACAAACGGCACCTGCTGTGCGGGTAGCCTTAGGTGAAGAATTAGGTTTTGATGTAGGCGAACGGGTAACCGGTAAAATGGTCTCAGCATTGAAAACATTAGGGTTTGATTCTGTTTTGGACACTGATTTTACAGCTGATCTGACCATTATGGAAGAAGGCACCGAATTATTGACACGACTTAAAGCCGTACTTACCGAAAAAGCTGATGCCGGTACTCTGCTTCCAATGACAACCTCCTGCTCACCTGGATGGATCAAATTTATTGAACATAAGTTCCCCGACTATCTGACCAACGTCTCAAGCTGCAAATCTCCTCAACAGATGTTCGGTGCATTGGCTAAAACCTATTATGCCCGAAAACGAAAACTAAATCCGGCCAAAATAGTCTCGGTATCTATCATGCCTTGTACCGCAAAGAAGTATGAAGCCGACCGTCCCGAGATGCGTTCGAGCGGGTTCAAAGATGTGGATTATGTTCTTACAACAAGGGAGTTAGCCAGAATGATTAAAATGGCGGGTATTGATTTTATGTCCTTACCTGATCAGGAACACGACAGCTTGATGGGTGAGAGCAGTGGAGCAGCAGTAATATTCGGAGCTACAGGTGGTGTGATGGAAGCAGCATTGCGCACCGCCTATGAATTAGTTACCGGAAGGGAAGTGCCTTTTGCCAATTTGGATATCAAACCGGTACGTGGGATGGAAGGTGTACGCGAAGCTAATATCACTATTGAAGGATGTCTGCCAGAATGGTCGTTCTTGGAAGGAGTAGAGTTGAAATTAGCTGTGGCTCATGGGTTGACCAATGCGTGGGAAGTAATGCAAGCTGTGAAACAAGGCAAGGCAGAGTTTCATTTTATCGAAGTAATGGCATGCCCGGGCGGATGCCTTGGAGGTGGTGGACAACCCATACCCACTAATTCAGAGATACGGCTTAAAAGGGCACAAGCTATCTATGAAGAAGATGCAGGCAAACATATCCGTAAATCACATGAAAATCCAGAGGTGTTAGCTTTATACAAGGATTTCTTAGAAGCCCCGATGAGCCATAAGTCACATGAATTGCTACATACCTATTATATAGAACGACACTGTAACTAACATAGAAAACAAGCAGGATTGCGGATGATTATATCTCAGGCAATCCTGCTTATCAGCTTTTTATCTTTCTCATATTGGCCGAAATAATGTAATTTCGCTTGGAATTACATTGGCTATGCACATCATTGAAGAATTATCGGAAAAAGTAGTTGAGCGGCTGAGCCAATACAGACAACATCTGCTCAAATATCGGTATACGGTCAGCCCATATATCAATTCATCAGCTTTGTCACGTTTGACAGGAGCTACACAGGAGTCGGTACGACGTGATATGATGCTCATCGGATGTCAGGCACCTAATCTGAGGATGGGATATCCGGTAGATGAGGTAATAAAACATATCAATTCAGTACTCAACCCTTTCGACAAATGCCGAATGGCATTGGTTGGAAATAATGATGCGTTTGTAGAGATATTGTTGAATGAATATGAAAATGAAATGATTAATTTAGTGGCTGTTTTCGACTTCGACACACCCGATGAACACAAGAAAACAGATGATATCAGTCGTTTTCGTTTCGATGTACTATATCAGTCTACTGTTGCTTTGAACATCAAGCTAGCTATATTAAATGTGCCGGGGAATTATACACTGCAAACAGCTCAAATCTTGCAACAAGCCGGTGTGCGCGGTATTATCAATCTGAGCAATATAAATATTGATCTACCGGGAATGTATATTGAAAACATTAATCTGATCACAGCTGTTGAAAAAGCAACATTTTTTATGAAATGGCGGCAGTATGTGTGAGTTATGATGCTGTTTCAGGCTTTTTCAATCCGTAAACTCGAATACAAACTGTCGACTGTTGTCTGTCTAATAAAAGAAACTGTATGAATACTTCTAAACCAAGACTGTTCCTGTTAGATGCCATGGCATTGATTTACAGGGCTTTTTTTGCTTTGAATAAGAATCCCCGCATCAATTCAAAAGGATTAAATACCTCTGCCATACTTGGCTTTGCCAATACCTTATATGATATACTGAAAAATGAACAGCCTACCCATATTGGGATTGCCTTTGATACTATGGCACCTACACAGCGCCACATAGATTTTGCCGATTACAAAGCAAATCGGGATAAGATGCCTGACGATCTGGCTACTTCAATACCATATATCATGGAACTTATTAAAGGATTTCGTATTCCTATACTCACCCTGGATGGATACGAGGCCGATGATATTATAGGCACCTTAGCCAAGCAAGCTGAAAAACATGGATTTGACACCTATATGATGACTCCCGATAAAGATTTCGGGCAATTGGTATCAGAGCATATATTCATGTATAAGCCTGCCAGAACTGGTGAAGCGGCTGTTGTTTGGGGAATAGATGAGGTATGCGAACGGTATGAGATCGAAAAACCCGGGCAGCTGATTGATATATTAGGACTGATGGGTGATGCCTCTGATAATATACCGGGAGTTCCGGGTATAGGTGAGAAAACGGCTATCAAGCTCATACGTGAATTTGGCTCTGTAGAAGAATTGCTCAACCGTACCGGCGAGCTAAAAGGAAAGCTTAAAGAAAATTTAGAGAGTTTTAGCGATCAGGCTTTATTATCCAAACAACTTGCTACTATTATTACCGAAGCACCTATTGCGTTTGAAAAAGAAAAGCTACAACTTGAAACGCCTGATATAGAGGCTTTGTCTGATTTGTTTGATGAGTTGGAATTTCGAACCTTTGCAAGACGTTTTTTTGGTGATGCCCAAAAGAGCCAAAATAAAGCTACGCCCGATGTGGAGCTTAACCTGTTTAGTGGTCTCGAACCGGATGAGGTAGCCGAAGTGATCAAAAGTGATTCCTATAGTTTACAAACTACTCCGCATCACTATGAGTTGGTCGTAGGTGAAGATCAGATCAACGACCTGGTGCAAAGCTTGTCGCAGTATAAAACAATTTGTTTTGATACTGAAACCACACATATCGATGCCCACACTGCCGAATTAGTTGGGATCTCCTTTTCTGTCCGGCCTCATCATGCATGGTTTGTATTGCTTCCCGAAAACTATCATCAATGCCAGCAGCAGGTACAGCTCTTTCAATCACTATTTGAAGATGAATCCATCACCAAAATAGGGCAAAATCTGAAATACGATATCTCGGTACTTCGCTGGTACGATATTCGGGTATCAGGCCCTTTGTTTGATACCATGATTGCTCATTATCTCATTGAGCCTGATCAACGGCATAATATGGACTTTCTGGCTGAGATTTTCTTGAATTATAAGCCTGTGCCTATCACCGAGCTCATAGGGAAAAAAGGAAAGCAACAAGGCAATATGCGCGATGTGCCTCAGGAGCAGCTCAAGGAATATGCGGCCGAAGATGCAGATATCACATTCCAGCTTAAAGAAAAGATGGAACCTATGTTGCATGATCTCAAGCTGGAATATTTGTTTAATGAAATCGAGATGCCTTTGGTTCAGGTGTTAGCTGATATGGAAGCTGAAGGAGTACGTATAGATACCGAGGTTTTAAACGATATCAGCCGGCAAATGCAAACCGATATTACCGGATTAGAAACAACGATTTATTCACAAGCTGGGACAAGGTTCAATATAGCTTCACCTAAACAGCTTGGAGAGGTGCTGTTCGATAAGTTAGGCCTTAAAACCAAAGCAAAAAAAACTAAGACCGGACAATATCCTACAGGAGAAGATGTGTTGGTAAAGCTTATCCACGACCATCCGATAATTCCATTGATCTTAGATTATCGCTCGCTAACCAAGCTGAAATCAACTTATGTTGATGCGCTTCCCACTTTGGTCAATCCACGCGATCTGCGAATACACACCTCATATAATCAGGCCGTTGCAAGTACAGGAAGATTAAGCTCAAACAATCCCAATCTGCAAAACATACCAATACGTACCGAAAGAGGACGAGAGATACGCAAAGCTTTCGTGCCACGTAACACACATTACACACTGCTTGCTGCCGATTATTCTCAAATCGAATTACGCATTATTGCTCATCTTAGCGAAGACGAAGCGATGATGGAAGCTTTTGTCAAAGGATATGATATTCATACAGCTACTGCAGCACGGGTTTATGGTGTTGAGCAGGAGGCAGTAAGCCGTGAGATGCGACGTCATGCCAAAATGGTTAACTTTGGGATCATCTATGGGATATCAGCATACGGATTGGGCGAACGACTTGGTATCAGCACCTCCGATGCAGCAGATATCATAGATAGCTATTTCAGAGAATATCCGGGAGTACAGAACTATATGAGTCAGCAAATTCTTTTTGCCCGAAAACATGGATTTGTTGAAACTATTTTAGGCCGACGAAGGATGCTGCGCGATATCAACAGTGCCAACAGAGTAGTACGAGGATTTGCCGAACGAAATGCCATCAATGCGCCAATACAAGGCTCGTCGGCAGATATGATAAAAATAGCTATGATTCGAATCCACCAAGAGCTGAAAGCAGCTAAAATGGAATCGAAAATGATCCTTCAGGTACATGACGAATTAGTATTTGATGCTAAAAAAGACGAATTAGAACCATTGAAAGAGATCATCCGTCGAAATATGGTTGAAGCCTTGCCGCTGAAAATACCTGTACTAGTTGATATGAATACCGGAAATAACTGGTTAGAGGCTCATTAATCCTAAAAAATAGTTGTGATATGAAACGCAATAAAGTATATGTGGTTGGATTGCTTTTAGTTCTTTCCTTTGTTGTATGGTTTTTTGCAATTCGGTTTCCTTCCTCTAACGATCCACGTGGATCATATGAAGAGTGGCTGCATGAGCTGATGAAACCTTTACCTGCACCAGGAACCAATTTGAAAGATATTCCCAAAGCTGATCGCCCTGATGTGGCAGCCATACAGAACTTTTTTCAAACCCTTGATCCAGCGTTAGGGTATGTGCCTTTGAAGCGGCAATACACTGCTTATCAACAGACTTTGGAGCAACAAAAAACTGTCAGTAAGAGCAATACCATCTTTTGGGAAGGAACCCGAGCTGATATGGGAGGGCGTACCCGGGCGATGATGTTCGATCCTAATGATGTCCAGAATAAACGGGTGTTTGCTGCCGGTGTTACAGGTGGGCTATGGGTTACAGAAGATATCACCAATCTTTCTCAAGACTGGCATCCTATAGGCGACTTCTGGCCTAATCTGGCGATCAGCAGCCTGACATATGACCCAACAAATCCATTGACTATGTATGCAGGAACTGGTGAAGCTCAGACAGCAAGGGTGATATACAGAGAGTCAAGTGGGTTGGGTATGGGACTTATGAAAAGTACTGACGGAGGAGATACATGGGAACTCTTGCCATCTACTATGGATTTTGCGTATGTGACGGATGTAAAAGTTCGCGATGAAAATGGTATAGGAGTGATTTACGCTGCTGTTGTTTCAGGAGAGTATCAGGGTAACTCACATCAGAGTATGCCAACTGATGGCTTGTATCGCTCTGCGGATGGAGGGATGAACTGGGAACAGGTCTTACCCGAGATACCTGGACAACAGGGAACTGTCTATGCTCCGGCGCAAATTGAACTGGCATCAAACAACCGGCTGTTTGTAGGTACTATGGAAAACCTTGAAATGAAAGGTGGGGCTGTTGTGTTATTCTCCGATCTGGGAACTGCCGGTAGCTGGACTGCCTATACCCACTACAACGAATTGATATCAAGCCAGACATATTATAAAATTCCGGCCAGAACTATAGTTTCTTCTTCACCATCTAACCCTGATATAGTGTATGCCCAATTTGCGGCAGGTTATACCAGCGATTTCAACTATTATCATGGCCGGTATATTGCCCGTTCTATAGATGGTGGGCAAACCTGGTCACCGGTGAATATTCCTGCCGAAGACTGGAGTACACTGGCATGGCATGCATTTATACTGAAGGTAGATCCGGTTAACCCGAATGTAGTGTATACCGGAGGACTTGACCTCTGGAAATCGACAAATAGCGGCCAAAGCTGGATAAAAATTTCCGATTGGGTTTTGATGTACTACGGTGGTGGAGATGAGTATGTACATGCCGATCAGCATACTATATTGTTCCGACCCGAACATCCTAAACAGGCTATATTTGCCAGTGATGGAGGCGTGTTTCTCTCCACCAATGCACAGCAAACTATTCCCACTTTTGTCGAAAGAAATCAGAATTTCAACACCTTGCAGTTTTATTCTTGTGCCATAAACCCTATATACGGTAGCCAGCAATATTTAGGAGGACTGCAAGATAATGGAAGTTTGAAATACAGTGGCGAGCCCCTTACTATTAACGATATGCTTAGCGGAGGCGATGGAGCATATTGTTTCTGGGACAAAAACGAACCCAATATTTATATTACATCGGTGTATTATAACAGGTATTATATTTACAAGAACAATAATTTCGTTGACTATTTTGATGGCGGAAATGGAACTTTTGTTTCGCCTGCCGACTATGACTGGCGTTCCAATACTATATATGCCAATGCAGTAAGTTTTTCCGGTAGCAATCCTGGGAGATTGTATAAGGTATATGGAGCAGGTACTAACCAGTCGGGGAGTGGAACGATTAATTTGGGTACCATGAATATGATTCCTTTTTCGCATATACGTTTTTCACAACATTCACCCGATAATTCAACGCATCTGTTTGTGGGTACCCAGGCGGGTCGCCTTTATAAAGTGATCAATGCACAAAGTGATCCGCAAGCTGTTGAGATAGGTTCACCATCGTTTCCTACCGCTAATATATCATCTGTCACTGTGGCCGGATCAGAAGATACCTTGTTGGTCAGCTTCTCCAATTATGGAGTTTCTTCGCTATGGCAAACTTATGATGGCGGGCAGACGTGGCTGGAAAAAGAAGGTAATCTGCCGGATATGCCTATCCGTTGGGTTATGTATCACCCGTTGAACAGCGGTCAGGTTATGGCTGCTACCGAAACCGGTATCTGGATCACAAACCAGATGCACGAACCTGAACCTGTATGGGAACCGGCAACTCAAGGCATGGGCAATGTACGAGTGGATATGCTCCAATATCGCGATAGCGATCAAACAGTGTTGGCAGCTTCACATGGAAGAGGATTGTTTACAACCATATGGGAAAAGGATGTATATACAGGGATAAAAGAAACGACTAAAAACCGAGACCTGAAGCTGTTCCCCAATCCGGTTACAGACCGCTTAAACATATCGGGATTACCCACTACAGATAAAAGTGTAACCTATTCAGTGTATGATATAAAAGGAGCTTTGGTAGATCAATCGGTATTGAGGTTGACTGAAAAAACTGAAACAAGTATTGTTGTAGAGCATCTCAAATCAGGACATTATATTATCCGTTTTGATTTTGCTACACAATCTTATGAATCTTGGTTTATCAAAAAATAAAAAGGCATGCAAACTCTTTTTACAGATGAATACTTCATGAAAGAGGCCTTTAAAGAGGCACAAAAAGCTGCCGATATTGACGAGGTGCCTGTAGGAGCTGTGATTGTAAGTAACAAACGCATCATAGCCAGAGCTCATAACATGACCGAAAAACTGCAAGATGTTACAGCACATGCCGAGATGCTGGCTATTACAGCAGCATCCAACTTTTTAGGTGCAAAATATTTGGACGGATGCACTATATATGTTACTCTTGAACCTTGCCCTATGTGTGTTACAGCACTATATCATGCCCATATTGAGAAAATGGTTTGGGCAACAGATGACGAGAAAATGGGATTTATGCGCTTTGGAGTGCAAATGTTGCATCCAGCTACAAGTTATGAAAAAGGATTGATGGCTGAAAAGTCAGCTCAAATGCTGAAAAAGTTTTTTAAGGATAAAAGGAAATAATAAAAATGTGTGGAGCAGTTGTTTATTTGAAATAAGCAAGTTATTTTTGTGTGTGCCAAATAAACCAATAGAGATAGTAAAAAGCAGTAAAACACCTGCATAGTATGAAAAAATGAAGCAATGCCATCAGTTTGAAATTTGGAGTAGCTTTATTGATAAACAATGATAGAACTTTAATAATACAGATGAAAAAGGCTCATCTATATCTTGTGTGTTTCGTATGCCTTGTCTTTTCATTAAAAGCTCAGGACTTGCAATTGATACTTCGTGCCGACAGTCTGCAACATGAATTGGTGAATGCAGATCAGAGCCGCAAACCCATACTTATGTATCAATTGGCTGGAACGGTTCACAGTGTTGATAGTTTGCGTGCCCTGCAACTATTGATGGATGCTGTACCCTTGGCTCAATCTACTAATCAACCTAATATAGAAGCAAAGATTTATAATCTGTTGGCGCATATATATGCTGATCACTATAAAGTAGATTCGGCTGTTTACTATATGAAAAAATATCTTCAAAGTCAGGTTGATATTGACAGCATATTAAAAGAACGGACAGGTCAAAATCTGATAGACCTTCTGAACGCCACAGATCAGGATGATTCTCTGACTTCTACCTCTAAATCAAAAAGTTGGCTCATAGGCATAGTATTGGGATCGGTAGTTGTTATCGGAATTTTTCTGTTCTATTGGCAGCTTCGCAGGCGAAGGATCGTCAAGCAGCTTCAGAAAACACAAGCACAGTTGCATGCTGTTAGAGCCGAGCAAGAGATGCAAGAAAAGCGTATAGATGAATTAGTGTATCAGCAGACCGAAGCCCTGGAGAATGAGCTTCAAAAAAGTCGTGCACGTGATGCAGAACATAAAAAAGCATTGAAAAAAGCCGAAGAAGCTAGTTACTTAAAAAATGCGTTTCTGGCAAATATGAGCCATGAGATTCGTACACCACTGAATGGAATCATCGGCTTTTCAAGCTTGCTTGAAACAGAATTGGCCTTGTTAGAAAACACAGAACTGTACGAATATGCTGCTAGTATCCAACAAAGTGGCGACAGACTATTGAATCTACTCACCAATATTATTGATATCAGCCGTATTGAAGCCAATGATATGGAAGTGGAGTTGCACGCATTTAATGTGGGTGAGATCATCGAGAATGTATGCGAATTATATGTCTTTGCAGCGAACGAAAAGGGGATCAAGTTTAAGAAAAAAATAGCTCAGACACCAGTGGTGATAACCGATAGCTCACAACTGATGCGTGTATTAAGCATAGTGGTTGATAATGCTATTACCTATACCAATGCCGGATTCGTTACTATTACAAACGAGTATCTTGAAAATCAGGATGAGGTGCTGATACGTATTAAAGATACCGGAATCGGGATAGATGAATCGTATAAAAACTATTTATTTGAAGCTTTTAATCAGGAAAGTGTTGGATACAACAAATCGGCTCAAGGAGCCGGTCTGGGGTTGCCATTAGCCAAGCGGCTGCTTGATCTCATGCACGGAAGAATCGAAATACAAAGCATACCAGAAGTAGGTACCACAGTAGATATATTTGTTCCATGTGGCAAGCAACATGACGACCCAACCAAAGCAATTGATGGAAATAAAACCGATCAGACTAACACAACCAAACCTATTGAAATCTTCATAGTAGAAGACGACCGGATGAACAGAATGGTGCTTCAGAAAATATTGAAAAGGTCTGGCAATCTCACTATTGCCGTGGATGGTGAAGAAACTCTGTCAATCGTCTATAGCCACTACAAAAAGAAGCATATTTTTGATGTGATGTTGTTTGATATTAATTTGCCATCCCCTTGGGACGGTATTATGCTGATGCATAAAATCCGGGAAGAACTTCCTGAATATCGATTAGTGCCTTTTATAGCACAAACAGCTTATGCCATGACAGGGGACAGAGAAAAATTGTTAGAAGCCGGATTCGATGACTATATAGCCAAGCCAATCAGCAAAAACGAGTTGCTTACCATCATAAACAATCAAGTAGAAAAGTTCGCACGTATAGGACGATAGAAAATAAGCCGATGGCTGTTTTTCATTAATTTTGTATCTCTTAAACAACTGAACATATCGAAGTATGAAGGTGTTTTATTTACGATAAAAATATTGAATTATGTCAGAAAAATTATCATCAATCATTGCCCCCGGTGTTGTTACTGGGGATGACTTACAAAAAGTATTTAAGAAAGCCAAGCAGGATCGCTTTGCCCTTCCTGCTGTAAATGTGGTAGGTACGAATTCGGTAAATGCTGTGATGGAAGCAGCCAGAACAGTCAACTCGCCGGTTATCATACAGTTTTCTAATGGAGGAGCTTCATTTTTTGCTGGTAAAGGCTTGTCAAACACTGGCGAACGAGCTGCTATAGCAGGTGCCGTATCTGGAGCTCATCATATCCATCAGATAGCAGCTATGTATGGTATTCCAGTAATCGTGCATACCGATCATGCAGCCCGAAAATTGCTGCCATGGATAGATGGAATGTTAGAAGCAGGTGAAGCATTTTACAAGCAATATGGAAAGCCTCTTTTCAGTTCGCATATGCTCGACCTCTCCGTAGAAACACTTGAAGACAATCTAGAGATAAGCAAAAGATATCTGGAGCGTATGGCTAAAATGGGGATGACCCTTGAGATAGAGTTAGGCATCACCGGAGGCGAAGAAGACGGAGTGGATAACACTGGGGTGGATAGCTCCCGATTATATACACAGCCTGATGAAGTAGCACGGGCTTATGAAGAGCTAAGTCAGGTGAGCGACCGGTTTACTATAGCAGCTGCATTTGGAAATGTGCATGGAGTATATAAACCCGGAAATGTAAAGCTGGAACCTGTTATACTGTATAACTCACAAAAATATATTCAGGAAAAATACCAAACCGAGCCTAACCCTGTTGATTTTGTGTTTCATGGAGGATCAGGCTCCGAACCTGAGCTCATCAAAGAATCGCTCGAATACGGAGTAGTGAAAATGAATATAGATACCGATACCCAATGGGCTTTCTGGGATGGAATACGTGTGTTTGAACAAAAATATCACGGATATCTCCAAGGTCAGATAGGAAACCCTGAAGGAGAGTTCCAGCCTAACAAAAAATATTACGACCCGCGAAACTGGCTTCGTGAAGCTGAGAAGTCAATGATAGAACGACTGAAAATAGCATTCGCCGATCTGAACTGCGAAGACCGCTATTAAAAACTGTTCGACAATACTTGTTTAATTAAGCTAAAATAAGGGAATCAGTATTATTTCAGAATAATTGCTGAACAACTTCATACGTAGCACATTGGTAATCTAATACCCATACAGCTATTGGCAGTGTGTGGCTAATTGGATAGCGGGATATACCGAACCTTTTATGACTTTAAAATCAACGCCCTGATCTGTTAGAAAACAGGGTGATAGTGAATTAAGGAGTAATGGACATTTTTGATGCTTTTTTTTAACCGATGTGTTTAAGTGGACATTTTTAATGCTATTTATTTTTATCCTTTTGTTGGATAAAAAGTTTTTATACAGACTTTTGTTCTGTCTGTCTAA
>Ga0265293_10001080_pt1 | contig 61258 bp, 94 predicted proteins | sample Munlanlewell138R_FD_192505 | JGI IMG/M metagenome (GOLD analysis project Ga0265293, IMG submission 192505) | Leachate microbial communities from a municipal landfill in Southern Ontario, Canada - Leachate well 138R | ecosystem: Engineered > Solid waste > Landfill > Unclassified | place: Canada...
ATTTGTGTAAAATATCTACAGTAATCGTCGTAGGTACTAGCGAAAACCAAGCTTATAGTATCTACACTCGTAAAAATTATTTGTCAGGGAAGGGACTTCCCGTTGAGCCTGGGTAAACTTGTTCGGTTGCGAATATTGACCAGGAAGCTCCCGCTTCTATAAGCGGTGAGTAGTTCACAAACCGGCGGGAAAGAACATTATTTAGAAGCAGCAGCTAAGGATTTATATATTGAATTAAAAATAAAAAGTATAAACGAAAAGTATTTAGAATTAATTAGAGAAGCGGCTGGCGAGATAAACAAGCAGATAGAATTATACAAAATGCAAGCAGATGAAATATTGTACTTTATAACAAAGTTTAGTTAAAAAAAAGGCCCTAATCAAAGGGCCTTATTTTTTTAATCTTTACGAAGTATTATATCTTCTATTCTTAACTTTTCTCTTTTAGTTTTGCTCTTGCCTCCATCCAACTCCGATGTAATCAAGAACTTTTCCCCATCCAAAAACTTCACCTTTTTCATTTTTGTAGCAATGTTTCATCCAGTATTCCCATTCTTTTGGGTTTGTTTCATACAATCTATCAAATCTATGAGGCCTTTTTCTCTCAAGCTGTATTCCAAACCCACACATACTACATCCAGTCCTTTGTGCTTTTGTAGTAAATAAATTACCATCAACATCTTTTTCTATAGTTCCATAAATAGCTGGTATTGGCACGTTTAATTCTTTAGCTAAGGTTAAAATATCTTGTCTATTAAATATTGCGAATGGAGCTGATCTAATTACTGATTTACCAAAATAATTACAACCATTAATCATTAAGCTTTTGCTTCTCCGCCCCCCCTCACTTGCCATCATTCCCAAAAATGGCACTGAATTATGTTCTTTTGCCCAATCATCACAAGGCTTTTCTTTTAGGTAATAGCAGCATTTTGATGATACCTTAAAATCTGGTTTACTATAATCACTATTTTCGTATCCTCCAAATTTTTCTAACCAGCATTGACTTAATTTCATTCTTGTATTTTTTCTATTTCCTCCATATTCGCCTGTTTCTCCTGTCATTATTGCATGCCTGATAGTTGAATTTTTTTCACTCGGATTTTGTAAATATTCGATTTTCTGAGCTATTTCTTTACTCAGTACAGGGAACCCAAATTCCTGTATTATGCTTGACTTATTCCAGCATGTTCCGTCTTTTTTCTTCGCTGATTTAAGTCGTTCTATTCCTAATTCTTTGTGTATTTTCTGAATTGTTACATCTTCTAAATAACTAATTGATATCCCTGGAACATCAATGCCTATATCTTTTAAAAATAAATATAAAGTTACACTATCCAATCCTCCAACTGATACATGACAATTTAATTCTCTTTTTTGGCATTCGTTATAAAATTCCCATGCTCTTGTATATGCATAATTTTTCTTGAACTCATAATCTTGCTTTTGCTTTATTTTAAAATCAGCCATCTTCTGATCTGCTCCAATGCTTTTCATTCTCTCCATTACATTCATTAACTTTCCCACCTTTCATCCTTAATTGCCATCTCCTATCATTCCTTCCTTTCAAATTCATCTATTTTATATAAAGGTTCTTTGTATTCTTTTTTCAAATTTATTTTATACTGGTACTCTTCTAAAGATTCAGTGAACTACTCGCCACCTAAGAGGTGGGAGCTTCAAAAGAAGTTTGCTAATTTAAGTTAACCTTATTCTTTTTGGGCTATCCACTAGCCCTTTACACAGTTTTTCAAAATTGAAATTCTGCTTACTTTTACGTAATATATTACAAGCACCGTTTACATCAGCATTTATTATTTTACCTTTTTTAGATTTATACAAACCTCTGCATATTCTTTTGCCTGAAAATTTGTATTTTTCTTTAGTTTCAGGATTATATTTTGGCAATTTGTCTTTATCTAAAAAACTTGATTTACTAGTGTAAGATTCTTCTTGTTCTATATACTGAATACTATATCTTTCACATAGATATAGTATAGTATTTCTCAGTTCTCCAAATGATATTTGAGTGAAATTTTGATTGTTCTTTTTTCCAATATTAATATTTCTTTTGAAATCACAATTATATCCAACGACTATAGTTCCTATATCATTTTCAATACAGTAATTTACAATATATCTAGAAGTTTTCTTTATTTGGTCTTTAGTTTTATTATTTCTTGATTCTATTAATCTTGATATTCTATTAGTATATTTATATCCCTGTCTGTCAGATATTGATTTTAATTTAGCCATTTTTTTATTGTAATACTGATTGATTGATTTTATTTTCCTACCATCCATAATGAATGAAGTCCCAGTATTATTAACACATGTTGCTAAATTTTCAAGACCAATATCAATAGACAATGAATTATCTTTATTGAGCTTTAAATTTTCTGTATTCTCATCATATACATATTGAATATCAAAATATTTTCCTCTAAATCGTGGTATTATCCTTACTTCTTTTATATCTTTATCTTGTAAATTACATGGTATTTTTATCTTTACATCATTAAGTTTTTTATATTCACGACTAATAGGAAGTACAAAATATCCATTTTTTATACTTATAGCATTTTTAGCACAAATCAAAGGGAATACACCCTCTTTGTCTAAATAATGTGGTAATTTGATTTGATTATATCTGTATTCACCTGATTTAGCTTTTTTCATAAGATTAAAAAATGACTTAAAACTTCTATCTACAACTTTTAATATTTGTTGTGATATACCAGCTTGTAGTAATTTATAGTTTTCATTAGATTTGCACTCATGGTAATTTGATTCATAACTTAAATACTTCTTTTCAGTAAAATAATATTGCCTTATAGTGTACAAACCGACATTAAAAAGATTTTTAGATATATGGCATAATTCTTTTAATACTTCATATTCTTTTTTAGAAAGATTTCTAATCTTATTAGTTTGAGTTAATATCATTACTTCACCTCCTTTTACTATATGTTAATTATATAGTAAAAGTATACAGGATGTCAAGAAGTTAATGACGCATTCATCCCCCGCCTAAGAGGCGGGGGTATTCTGCTAGATATTTCAATAAAAATTAGAAACTATAAGCATAAATTAGTTTACTTAATCAAAAAACCCATTAATTAAACTAATTTCAGCATTTTCTATTAATCTGTAACATTTTTCAAATACATCCTTAGGAGACATAGATATATATGGGTTTTCCTCATTTCCAATAGGTGGATATATAACTATATAACATTCTACCTCATGATCTCCTTCATCAATTACCGCTAATTCTCCATATTTTTTCTTTTTATATTCTGCAAAATTTGATAATTCAGCTTTTATTATCTTACAACCTATATAATTTTCCATAATTAAACTTCCTTTCTTTATTTATTAGTGAGCTTTTTTAATTTGTTCACGCTCATATTTTCTAGGTAAATAAGGATTTTCTTTTAAATGATCTCTTTGTTTTGCTTGCCATTCTCTTATTTTACCGTTATTGAATTCTTTTGTTTTACTATCTAAAGATACTGACTCCATACGCTTATAGTTTCTAATCTTTCTTTCTATATATCTTTGTTTTTCTTTCGCTTGATAAGCTATTTTCTGGGCTTCATCATAGCCAAATTCATTCACCAAATCGGCTTCGTAATCACTCATTGTTGGAGTTATTTCATCTGATATCCCCTCGAAAAATGGGGATAGGTCATGAACACAATTGCAGTGATAGAGTCCGTTACGAATAGCATCGTCTAGACTTTCATATACTGGATGACCTGGATTAATTGAAAGTGTTTGCCCTTCGTAAGGGGAACACAATTCGCAACACATAAAATGGGCTGATACAATTACCAAATCCCATCCTGACTGCATATATCTATTTAAATTTGCCTGTATTGCACACCTTGAAGTTAATGTCCTCCCTACCATTTCCGAATAAGTATCTATACTATATTTTGCTCCATTACTATAAGTTATTGTTTGTACTCCCTTTTTTGCGAATTCATCCAATAATTCTTGCGAAAATTTTCTTCTAGTAAATATATCCAGTTCGTTAAAATTGTTTTCAGCAACCATTGTTGTTGTTTTACGAAATAAATCATCAGAATATCGCATAATTTGAACTTGTTGACCATCTAATGAATAATAAGCTGATTGTCTAAACACTCCAAAAAAAGTCTCGTGGTCGGCGTATTTACCACTAAATAACATGCTTACTTGATTAGATATTTCTGGTATAGCAGGAGGTGGAGGAAATTCTCTTAATAATGTTCTACCATTGGAAATATTATCAGTTATAGATGAATTTACTCCCATTCTATTCATATTATTTTCTGCATCCTTAATTCCTTGAATGTAGACATCTGCCAAGTCATTATCTGCCCATTTCTTCCATTGGGTATCAAATTCTTTTGATAATTTTTCTATTCTCTTATCATATATTTTTTTATATTTATTAATATTCTCTGGATCTTTAATAATTGACTCCTGCAATTCTTTATATGCCTGTCCTACAGAAAACACTAAATTTTGAGAGTCAAAAACTAAATTATTAGCATATTTGGAGTATTTATCAATATTCATGTTATCAACTCCTAGAGTTTATTTTAATATATTCCTGGTTTTTATATTCAATATACTTGGTACTTTCAAAAGCTGAAATTTTACAAAAACATACTCCAATTTCAATATATTGTCCAGCTTTTACTATTACTTTTGAATTTTTCTTATCTTTAAGGTCAAGATCTAACATAATCTTAAAACCTTTTAAATAGTGTTTTATCCCTTGTACTAAATAATAATACATATCATTATAATTTTTTGGTACATTTAATAATTCTAGTTTCTGTAATTGTTTTTCAATACCATTATAAATAATTTGATAATCTCTATTTGTATTATTTACATTAGATTTTTCTAAAAATTTAGCTACTGTAATAGAAATCATATAAATACTTGACCTATAATGCCATTCTAAATCAGTTTCCCACTTTAACTTTATTACATCATCCATATGTTTATCCTCCATATTAAATTAATAACTTGACATAATAATACTATAATGCAAGCATTATGTCAATTATATTATTTCAGGAGTGATCCCTTGCTCTTTTAAAATCTGGTCAACTTCCTTTTCTATTGCTTGTTCGTCCCAATCTGGATGCTGCATTTTTACTTTTGTATAGCTGGAGACAGATTTTGCCATATCCAAATTTCTTATAACTTCTGATATTTCCTTTTGATCTGTAACTATAGAATCTTGCAATTCTATAGAAGTGTCCTCTAGATTATAAAAACTTGATAAATTGGCAGATTGATCTATTTTTTGTAGTTGATAAAATAATTCTTTTATAGCTGGTATCCAATACCTTCCCTTTGTTTCTCTGGTCAATTGACTTTTATGTTCTAGAATCTTTAAAGCTGTCCCACTTGCTACGTTCCCATGTTGACCAATCCCAAAAGTTTGTGGAGAATAGCCACACTGTGTTACAATATTAAAAAATATTTGTTCACATGTGTTTTTATGTTCTTCCATACGTATATTAAATTGTACTTGTTCAATCGGCTTGACTCCTGAGTCTCCGCCCATCTTCCAGCCTGTTAAATTCAGCTTTACAAAAGCTCTTTGATACTTACTAAATTTATTTAATTGTACAACTTCTCCAGTTGTTTGGTTTTGGTTTTTTGTCAATAATTCCTCGTCTATAAATATTTGAGCCATTCCTAACTCAATATCTCTCAACCATGAAGTCCACGCAATATCCAAAGAATCCATCATAGATATAGAAATAGAATAGTCATTTATTCCTAAATAAGATCCCGGACATAGCTTGTTAGGTCTTTTATTTGGAATGTATACACAGCCTAAACCATCTATATTTGAAAATCTTACATTTTCTAGTTCAATATTGGCAGTTTCTTCTAATGAATTTAAATCTATCTGAGTACCAATTAACAAACTAGACCCTTCATAAAGTTCATATTCTATAAGAAGATCTTTGCCTTGTCTGCTCCTTTTTTCAAAGAGTCTCCATATCTTGCCTGTATCATTTGTTTTAACTACTCTAAACGTCATTACTTCCCACAATCTACCACACCAAAAAACAGGAAAAAATTGCTGTGGAGTCAATACACTAATTATAGGAGTATTTAATAAGTCTGGCTCTATATCAATTTTTAACAAACACCCCGATATAGCTGCCGATAATTCAGCTCCTTCTAGTAGTAAATTTTCGAAACCATTTTCACTTATAAATTCTTTTATTCTTTTTCCACCTTGTGAACTTTCATCATATTTAAACTTAGGTACTTCTGAAAACAACAAATTTGCCGATGTGGAAGCTATATCGTTCGCAGCTGGTAAATGTATTACTCCAGTAAAATCATCTATCCTTGCCCACATTCTAGATTGAGATATTATATCTCCAATAGCCTTTATATTATAATAATCATATAAAATCTTTTCATTCCCTGAGTACCACGCTGCCCACTCGTCATATTTGTTATACCAGAAATCCCACTCTACAGGAGGAAATTTTGCTTTACTATCAAAAAATGCCATAAAATACATCTCCTTTTATTCATATCCTTTATTATTTTTAAGCCTACTAACCTGTATATCTATATCACTTAATAAAGTATATTTACTCGCTGCCCATGAAATTAAGCTATCAGGATAATGATCATCAACTTTATCAATTATCCCTAGTTCTACATTTTTATAATGATATTTTTTCATTTTATCTTGGCATACTTTATCAGTAATATTTAACAAATTATTTTCTAGTAAAAATCTTAAAACATTAATAGCTATATCCTTCCATTTAGAAAATGCCACAGGGATCAACTTTGTTCCTGTTCTTTTACTCTCTAATATAGTTTTTAAAGTAATATTGCTATCTTTTGGATTACTATCTGCATATATTACAGATATTCTTCTATCAATGCATATATCGGCAATTAATTTACATCTTTCGGTTAATTCAATATATTCAAATGATTGACTTTCTATATTTTTATATATTTCTCTTGTATCTTGTATTAAGCTTAATACAGTACAATTATAACCCCAATCCATACCAGCTTCACAAAAACAATTTTTATCTCGTTTATCTGATCTACCTCTTTGATAAGAACGATCCACACTTTCAAAATCGAAAATAGTATCTCCAACTTTTGGTCTTTTTAATAAATATTCAGCTTCCCACATAGCTTTTGTAATTTGTTTCTTTCTTCTTTTTATTTCTTCTAATGTCCAAAATCCTCTAGGCTGTAATACTTCATTTACACACCAAGGATATAAATTTGCTCCAGATTCAAATCTATTGTCTATCAATTCAGACATCAAGCCAAAAGCGTTATGCAATGTTGAACTAACTATAATATTATCTTTTATTCCCCATGCTTGCTTAGGCTGCCCCATCGAAGCATCGTAAATTTTACGGTCCATCTCGTCAACTTCATCAAGTCTTAACTTTTGAGGATGTGGTCCACGAACTGATTTTGTGGAAGCCGCTAAAGCATTAATCCAAGATCCATTAGTTAATCGAAACCCACGTCCAGCAATTTCTTTATTTGGTCCACCAATTAAATTATTAGCTACTTCATTAGTAACATTATTTTTTCTATATTCATATTTTATATTGGATTGTTTAATTTGTATATCTGCACGATCTACATTTTCAAAATTTTTCCACGTTTCCCACATATCTTTTAAATATGCGACAGCTCTTACAGATTGTTCCAAAGATCCTCCTAATATATTTATACCGCAATGAGGTTTAAAAACGGCTTCCATAAAAGATAGCAATGATAAATTGTATGTCTTGCCAGTTCCCCTCATTGCATACCATATAGAGAAATCATCCAATTCCGCATAAGCTGCCCACATTGCGTCGAGTGGGCTTTTATGATCATTTTTAACACAATAATCATCCATTGATGCTGGATACGGCAATCTACAATTGAAAACTATTGAAAGATATAAAGCAAGATGTTTTTTAGTTTTTGGGGCTATTAATTCAAATGAATCCCCAAGATCCTTAACTGGCAAAACTATTTCTCGCATTTTTCATCTGCCTTATCAATTTCATTAGCTACTGAAGGATAAAGAACATCAAAAGCCTTTCCAATTAATTCATCTGAATATTTATTTTTTAATTCTCTTATATCATTTGTTAATTCATCAATTTGGCTTTCAATTTCCTTGTCTTGTCTCTTAAACTCTTCTGGACATAAATTACAAAGAGCAAAAATTAACAATGTAGGCACTGGACGAGCTTTTCTTGTTATTTTTCTTATTTTCACTACTTCCTTATATTCAGTAGTGAAAATAGTATCCCCATTTTCATCCTTCAATATTTTTCCTGTTTTGTCTCTTTTCGCCAATCTAAATGGCTTTTTTTCTACAAGTTTATCGGTCTCTTCATATTCATAACCTAACGCTTCTTCCCATAAACTTTTCTTTAAATTTGCCACTAATTTTTCTTTGGAAGTCTGGAGAGCAGTCATAAACGGCGGATATAGCTTTTTATATTCTTTTAAAGTAGTACATGATATTTTTAATTTTTCCGCAATTTGTTCTTCCGTTTTTCCACTCTCTCTCCAACTTTTTATTAATTCAATATGTGGTTCTACATGTGTTTTGTATTTGCTTTTTGGCATTTTTTTCTCCTTTCATATTAAAACAATTTTTTATGTTCTTCCCTTAAAATACATGGCACTGCTTTTTTCCATAATATTTTATGATGGATTCTTTTTTCTACATGTCCCATTCTATGTATCCTTACACACGAGGGACAATACATTATAGTGTGAACCTCCCCCACTTGTAGAAGTGGGGGCTTCGTTTTGCATTAGGAAATCCTAATACGGACAGGCGTATCCACTTTTTTAAATCCTCATAAGCTCTATCACCTGCTTTTAATTGTACTCTGGGGTTATAATCTGCCAATTTTAATTTATTAACATCAACTTTAATTATTTTCATAATTATTTTACCCTTTCGTTGATTTTTTTTATTTTTATTATCAATTCACAGTTTTGAGTTCCTAAAGCATTTTCTATAATTTTTAGTTCTTGATCAGTAAGATTTTCATGTGGTATATACTTAAATCCACCATCATATCCACCATAAGAAACTATATTATATCCTAGATAAATTAAAGTAGTTTTGTAATAATTTATCATTCTTTTACTTCTTATACCTAGTTGTTTTACCAGTTCATTAGCTTTCATTTTATCATTCTTTTTTAATAGTTCTAACATCTTAAAGCAATTTTCTAGCTTGCTTGTTTTAGTTTCAATATATTCATTTTTACAATCTATCATAAAAAAAATTCCTTTCTTTTAAAATTTTTGATATAATTATAATAACCTAAAAATTTAAATTATTATACCATATTGCATTTATTTTGTTAATTGTGTTTTTCTAAAATATAATTTAAATCCATTTTCAAGCATCCATTCATAATTTTTATTTATTTCAAAAAAGTTTTTAATATCAACTTTGTCCCCGATCCATGTTCCTTTAGAAATGTTTTCTTTTTTCTTTTTATTTCTATAATAAACCTTATAAACTTTATCTTTATATTCATCTTTTAAAGTTTTTAGCTCATCAGGACTTAAAACTATACTATCCATTACATAACTATTACATTTACTGGTCCTCATACTAATCATATATTTTTTATATTTATAATTTTTTAATGCTTTACATCTGCAATTAGACAGCTTTACCCAATTATACTCATTTGAAAACCCTTCCAGACTTGAATAATTATATATTTTAAACATTTATTAATCCTCCTAAAAATTTATTTTTACAGGGGAACTGTCTCCCCTGTGTTTAGTCTTGTTTGATGATTTTAATTGTTTTACCTGTTGTTTTTTTGTGGAAGCTATGATGGCAAGTATTGCACCAATATGTCTTTAATTCTATGCTTCCCACTTTCTGAGTTCCGATAAGTTCTATATCAGAACTCCTGCAAGTATCTCTTGGACATTTTTTCACTGTATCACCTCACTTCCTTAATTAATTTACCTTACAATATTATTATACTATGCATTTATTATGTTGTAAAGCAATATTGTTAATTTGTAATGTTTTTGTAATCTTCTTCAATTGACTCTCTTTTATATTTCAATATTACGATCTCTGTATCATCACTTTCCATATCGTAGTCAATCAATCTTCTTGATTAAATTTTGTATTTTTATTCCTAGTAAATGCCTAATGGATTTAGCACCCATTTTTTCATATATACTGCATACATGTTTCTTTATAGTATCAGTTGTTATCCATAGTTTTTTTGATATCTCATAATTTGACAATCCCTCTAATATTAATTTATAGACTTCATTTTCCCTATTTGTTAATAAACTTTCTTTTTTTTGAAATTCTATTAATTTATTTTCATTTTCTATAAAAATAAAATATTCTTTCAAAAACTTTTTTAATAAAATTAAATTTTCTTTTATATTTATTTGATTTTCAATTAATAAAGTATACTTGTCTATTTCACACTCTAAATATTTTTGATGATAATTATCCATCTTTATTAATACCTTTCACAAAACTATCAAAAGCCATTTCCCACGTTAAACAATCACTCGGACAGCTGTCTCCAACTTCGCACATTCTTGTAATACCATCCGAGCATTTAATTAAATATATCCTATTTCCAGGATTCCACAAGTTGAATCCTGGATTTTCTTTTTCTATTATTTCTTTACATTCTGAACAATTTCTACATTTTAAAGTTTCAAATTTTGATTTATTTACCTTATTATTTCCCATATTTCCTCTTCACCTTCCAAATTAAAGCATTATTTTTTTCATCAAATTCGAATCCGAAGATAATATCTTTTCCATATTTTTTTTCTAAATAATGTGAACCTCCCCCACTTGTAGAAGTGGGGGCTTCGTTTTGCATTAGGAAATCCTAATACGGACAGGCGTATCCACTTCGCCACTACTGTATAGAGTCTCAAGACTCACAACGCTACTTTTTTCAGTATGTTCACCTTTCTATTTTCAGGTAACACCTAACATATTTATAATAATGACAGGCTACTTCAACAAAATAAATATCATCTAGATCCTCTTTACTAATATAATAGTTACCAAAATAATTTTGACTACTGCCCAAACAAACTCTCCAGCCTGATGGGGAATTTACCAAATCTTCACATAGTTTTTTATTATCTATCTTTTCTCCTTTATGAAAATTTTTCTCGGCATCGTCAAGATAATCGTCAGAGGTCTGTCTTTGAACACACATTTTTCAATTTGTCCATTCATTAACATTTTTTTTATATCAGTTAAAGTAAATTTATCTTTCTTTATTTTTACTTTACCAGCTGGTTTCCAGAATGGAGAATAGACATCTTTAGATCTTAAATTTCTTACAATAAAACTTATATTCTCAGATTGATTAATAAAGTTTGGATTAAGAAGCAATTGTTCCAAAGTATAATCTTTATTATTTTCTACAATATCAGTCATAAAATTTATTCTTCTTTCATCATATCCAAGATTACTATTTTTAGATATAATAACCTGTCTGCATATTGACCCTCTTTTCATTGCTGGATCTATATTAGTTATATCAATGCTATCATGATATAACTTGTACGAAACACGTATATCCTCAATATACAAATGTTCGTAATTATTTACCAACTCTTCATTACCTTTTATCGTTTTTACTATTTTCATAATTCCTCCTAAAAATTTAAAATATTTGAATACATAATATCATATATGCATGTATTACGTAAAGTTCTTTTTTGCTGTAATAATTCCTATCCTTACAGCTTGATCTATTGGCAATATATCAGATAGTAAAGCTATGTTATCATGTATTTTATCCCTGAGCTTTAATGTCTCTTCACTACATTTTTGCCAATCGTTCCATTCTTCTACATTACAAGCTTTTTTAATATCACAACTTACATTTTTAATAAATTTGGTAAATTCTGATTTGTTACCAAATTTATTATATAAAGCTCCAGACATTTTTTTAAAACTATCCCCAGAATTATTTCGATATTTTAATAGATGGTCATATAGCCATTCATAAGTTTCTATTTTTAGTTTTGGAGATATAGCTAATGCAATATCAATAAATAAAAATGGATGTACCCATGTATGGCTATTCCTTCCACGTCCCTTCAAAAGAACATTTCCATATTTTTCTTCTAAAGCTGCTATAAATTCTTTTACACTTTTTTGATTAAACCATAACGATAAATTAAAATCATTCATTTTATTATCTCTACGCCATTGATTTCCAGCTCTTACTAAATCAGTAGCAGATAAAAATTCGCTTTTAGATTTCTGTGAAATTTCATAATTAAATAATGGTCTTTTCATCTATTTTTCGCAAGGATACTCCCGCTTCTAAAGCGGTGAGAGGAATTGCGACTGCAAAGCCACTCCTTGCTCCTCCTTTCTAAGTAATTATAATTGACTTTTCACTAAAAATATGCTACAATTATTTTAGTGAAAAGAGGTGTTAAGCTATGGATTTAACTATTACAGCAAAAATGCAAATATACCCGAACAGTAAACAAATTAAGGTTTTAAATAATACTATGGCTCAAATAAATAAGGCCTTAAATTATATATCTGATTATGTTTTTAATAATAAATGTCTTAATCAAAACACAATCAACAAGGATACTTATTATTATTTAAGAGATACATTTGATTTAAAATCTCAAATGGCTCAATCTGCAATGAAAACTGTAATAGCTAAATACAAAACATGTAAATCTCTTAATCACGATTTTACATTAATAAACTTTAAAAACCTAGAATATGACCTAGTTTACAATAGAGATTATTCTATTGTAAATGGGATATTTTCTATAAATAGTTTAGAAGGCAGATTAAAAATACCTTTTGAAACTAATGGCATGGATAAATATTTTGATGGCTCTTATAAGTTTGGTACTGCTAAGCTTGTATATAAATTCAATAAATATTTTTTACATATACCTATGACTAAATCCTTTGAACAAACTACAATTGAAAAAATCGATAAAATTGTAGGTATTGACCTTGGTATAAATTTTTTAGCTACTACCTATGATAGTTATGATAAGACAAATTTCTATCCAGGTAGACCTATAAAATCTATCAGAGGCAAGTATAAAATACTCAGAAAGCAATTACAAGAAGTAAACACTAAGTCAGCTAAACGTAAAATAAAAACTGTTGGTCAAAGAGAAAACCGTTATATTAGTGATATTAATCATTCGATCACTAAGGCACTCATTGACAAATATGGTAAAAATACATTATTTGTTATTGAAGATCTAACAGGTATAAGAAATGCTACTGAAAGAGTTAGAATCAAAGATAGATATACTTATGTATCTTGGGCATTCTATCAATTCAGGCAATATCTTGAGTATAAAGCACAAACAAATAATTGTATGGTTATAGCTGTTAATCCTAAATATACAAGTCAACAATGTCCTAAATGTGGGCATATTGAAAAAGCGAATCGCAACAAAGCGAAACATATATTTTGTTGTAAAAATTGCTCTTATAAATCAAATGATGACCGTATTGGAGCAATGAATCTTTACAGAAAAGGTATAGACTATATTGAGTCAATCTGTAAAGAGGCTATTGAGTAAACTCTTTAGCTTGGGCTATTGTCAACTAGCCTAATGTAACCATTGTTTGAGGAAGGAGACTTACGTCGTTAGCACTTCGTGTAAATGAGTTACAAGCTCCCACCTCTAAGCTTTAGCGTAGGTGGTGAGTAGTTGACATTTTTTATTCCTTTCTAATAAATAATATATTTTAAATTTTCGAAATATCAAAATATATTATATAAAACATTTTAATAGTTGTAAATATCAAAATGTTTTATTTTTTATATAAAAAATAGTAGCACTTAAACACCACCTAAGCACCACCAGAATTTTATATAAAAATTATAAAATTTTCACGATTTACATATAACTTAGTGATACCAATATGTTTAATAGGTAACAAAAACAAAAAACTTATCAAACATAGTAATATAAACTAATACAAGGTATTTGGTAACATTTATAAATTTTTAGATACTCTATATTTTTTTTTGTAAGTATTGAAAATACTACATCACAAAGAAAAGTAACAAAGTAACAACTTTTTTTAACACAGTACGTATAAAGAGAAAAAAAAATATATACATATGTACAAAATTATGTTTATATTTTTTTTCTCTTTATATAGTATATATATATATATTGTTACTTTTGTTACTTTTATATATATATATATTATTATCAATGGTTTGACAGGTAACAAAAAAAGTAACTTTTTTTTTTGGGTTTTGCTACCTTGTTACTTTTTTATAGTATATCGAAATTTCTTTCAAAAACATATGTAGGGACGTTTATAATTTCGATAGTATAAAATTACATATAACGAATTATAAACGTCCCTGTATTAAATTAGAATTAAATTATCTATATTGTGAAATGTCTTCTACTAGATCGGTTAAATTTATATGATTAAAACCAATAGGTCTAATATTAGATCCTTGATGTTTGATTTGTTTAAAATTTCCTTTTTCATCAGTTAATACAAAATTAAGTTTCTTTATTTCTTTTAAAAATCTTTTTTCAGGTATATTCCATATTTTTAATAATTTAGTGAATTCATTTCTATAAAAATATACTTCACCATCTTTAAAAAATCCTATTCTACCTTGAGGACATTCTGTTCTAAATCTATGTACATTTGCTAAAACAAATTCCTCAACTATATTTAAACCTATAGTAACCTTATCAACTTCCTTTTCTTTAGGCATCGTTAACAAAATTCTTTTTGCCCACGTTATCGCGTCATTTAAAGCTATTTCTTTATCTTTTTTTAATATATGTCTATTAAAAATATAATCACTTGTAGCCAAACTCGCTACATTTTGAATATGAGTAGGAAAATTAAAATCATTATTGATAGAATCTTCAATAAAAAAAGCCATTTCTATAATTTCATCTTTATACTTTTGTAGTATTTTTACAAATTTTTCACCACAAAAACCATAATTATTTATATATATTTCCCTTGCTTCCCTTGCTTCTTTATGGTTTTCAAATGGTGCAGTATCAATTTCTATTAATCTTTTAATTGCTCCTTCATATTCGTTTCCTTGCAATAATTCCTGCTCTCCATTAGTCAACATCGTAGTGGTCCAATATTTACATTGTTGGATTTCACCATTTATGTTACCTCTTGTTTTGCCTGAACCATTGCATACATCATAAATCAATGTAGCTATATGTTTTTTACCCCAATCATTTAAATTTTGCGAATCATCAAATAACGCAGGTAAATTACCAAGTAAATTTAATTTAAATTCCAATCCTGGTCTAGTAATGTTAAAAGCTGGAGCGTATTTATCTGGTTTACCATATATGGAAGCTGCTCCATAAATAGCTGGAGTTTTTCCAGTGCTATGTTTTGCATAATTATGTACCCAAAAGGACGGTCTATTAGTTAAACTTATTAAAGGAGCTGATAATGAAGTATTTATATATAATCTAAATGTATCATTTTTACAATATTTTTCAGTTGCATTTTTCCAAGTTTCAAAATCTCCTTTACTTGAAAATGATTCTATTAGATTTTTTATTTCTATATTTTCATCTTTTACAAATATATCAACATTATTATAAGGACTGAAACCATCTTTTCGCCAGCCTAATTTTGTTGTAGCTTGTTTCACTGACATTTCAGTATGATTTCTATAAAAACTTATATATTTTTCAAGACATACCAAATCTTTAGTATCTCCATCAAACCACAATGTTTTATTTATTTTTTTCAACCATGTTTTTATCTTTTGTATAGATGAAAATGTGTCATTTTCACATAGAAATTTTTCATTGAAATACATTTCCTCTTGTCCGTTTACATATAATATCTTAGTTGGATATAATATTATTGGCATAACAACTTTATCTGCGTATAGTTCTTCTTTTTCTCCTGTTTCGTTTGTGTTTTTAAAAATATATCTTTTACAAAATCCTTTACTAATCATGTAATATCCTGATTTATAATTATCAGGTAAAAAACATCCTTCAGCAAATGGATAACTTTCATTACCCTTGAGATCTGATAAAAATATATTAATTTCATCAAATATTTGTTGACTAATAGTTGTTATTTCTTCCATGTTTTGCCTCCATTATCTTTTTTGTTGAGCTTATTATTATATCCTTTCCTATAACATTAATAAAAACATTATCTCCTTCTTTCAAGTTAAGCATATCTAAAATATCTTTTGGCATTAAAACATAATTGGAAGTTCCTTTTCTCACTATTTTTTTTGTTAACATCATTATCACCTCACTATTGAATATAGATATATAATATTATATAATATGGTTATATTCAATAGAAACGAGAAAATATTCACGGAACTAAGAATAAGACGTGGATGGAGTATTGAAAGAGCATTAACAACGCCAAATATTAAAAAAGATGGGTTTAATTTTGGCGAATATATTAAGAATTTTAAAGGAGGTGGTCAATAATGCTTTCACTTAGGCCTTATCAAGTTAATATAATAAATGAAGTTAAAAAAAATTTATTACAGCATAAAAAAATATGTATTCAGGCTCCTTGTGGAAGTGGTTGACAAGTCTGTTATCATTGGAAGTATAATAAAATCAACTACAGATAAGAAAAATAGAGTTCTTTTTTTAGTTCACAGAAAAGAACTTATACAGCAAATATATAACACTTTGAAATTATTTAATGTGAATTTTTCATTAATTGATCTTTTAATGGTACAAACTGCATGTAGAAGATTAAATAAAATAAAACCTCCTAATGTCATTATAACTGACGAAGCACATCACGCACCTTGTAATAGCTATACAAAAGTATATGACCATTTTAAAGATTCTTATTTATTAGGCTTCACTGCCACACCAATTAGATTAAATGGAACAGGCCTTGAAAATATTTATAATTATATGGTAAAAGGTCCTAAAATAAAATGGCTAATAGAAAATAAATATTTATCACCATATAAATTATATAGCGTAAAACTAGCGGATATATCAAATTTGCATATTAAGCAAGGAGATTATAAAAAAGATGAAGTTAAAAAATTAATGGAAGATAATGTTATTTATGGGGAAGCAATTAAAAATTATTTAAAGCTTGCTAAAGATAAAAAGACTATTGTATATTGTAGCTCAATAGAATCATCAATAGAGCTATCAAAACAATTTAATGATAATAATATACCATCTAAACATTTGGACGCTAAAACACCAAAAATTGAACGAAAAAATGCCATACAAAAATTTAGAGATAATAAAATAAAAGTTTTATGTAATGTTGATTTATTTGGGGAAGGATTGGATGTAAAAGACTGCGAATGTGTAATACTTCTAAGGCCAACAAAATCATTAAGTCTATACATTCAACAAAGTATGAGATCTATGAGATACAAAGAAAATAAACTTGCCATAATCATTGATCATGTTGGAAATTGTTTTGAACATGGATTACCTGACCAAGATAGAGAATGGAGCTTAAAAGGTAAGCAAAAAAAAGAGAATGAAGAAAAAATAAGGCAATGTCCAGAGTGTTTTGCAGTATTAGAGATAAAAACAACAATTTGTCCTTATTGTGGTTATATTTTTAGTAAAGAAATTATTAAAAAAACAAAAGAAATAAAAGATGTAATCCTAGAAGAAATAACACAGACAGATATATTAAAAGCAAAACCATATAGTTATTATAAAAAAATAACTACTTTGAAAGAATTAATTGATTTCGCAGAAATCAAAAATTATAAATCTGGATGGCTTATTTATAAAATAGATGAATTAAAAGATCAATTAGAAATGGTATTTGATGATTTTGTGAATATACAGCAAAAAAATAAATATAAGTTCGCGTGGACTATTCATAAAGCGAAATCATATAATGTTGAAATACCAGAAAAATATAATAATTATGGGAGGTATCTTTCACAATGACCGAACATAATTTTCAAAACTATGTACGAAAAGAATTAACTAAGCTTGGATATATTACCTTTAGAGTTAACGTTGGCAAAGTTAAAATGTGGGATGGTAGATATTTTGATACTGGATTGCCTAAAGGGTTTAGTGACCTAATAGCACTTAAAGAAGGTAAATTATATTTTATAGAATTAAAAGCAGAAAATGGAAAACCATCAAAAGAGCAAATAAACTTTATTAATCAAATGAGAAAAAATGGATTTAATGCTGGTATTGCTAGAAATATGGATGATATTTTTAAAATAATAAAAGGGAGCTAATAAAATTATGGAGGAACAATTAAATAATTTAAGTGTACTATTATACATGAATTCAGAACTAAATATTATAAATGGACGACTAATAGATGTATTAATGTTACCAACACAAGAAAAAAATAAATATACAGAACAAATAAAAGAATTGCAAGAACAAAAAAAGAAATTACAAAAAATGATAGGAGATTATATAAAAAAATGAAAAAGTATCTAAATGATTTACAAAGTTATGTTATAGGAAATTATATGTATCCTAGAGAATATTTTAAAAATTTTATTAAATATAGCAGTTTACAAGACATGGAATTAATATTAAAAAAAATATCAGAAATAGACGATAAATATTATTATTCTATGAAGAAAAAAGAAAATGATATATTTTCACTGCTTTTACAATTTAGAGAAATGAGTAACAAGATAATTGATGATACGCTTAATAGAAATAATTTTAATAGGGAAGATTACATAAAATTCATATATAATAATAAAAAAGAGCTGTGATCCAGCCCTTTTTTATTAAAATCCTACTGCTTTTAATTTACTTTCTAATAAGAAATATAATCTGATATTGTAAAATTGTAATATATCTGTAATAAAAAAAAGACTGAGATTTCAGTCTTTTAAACAACTTAGTGATATGTAGTATATATTTGTATAGAAGACATTTTTATTATATCACATCTTTTTAGGTTTAAATAATCTAAAAAATACATAAGCAGATCCAGTAATCAATAACAAACTTCCAATTAATAAATAAATAGTAGAATCATTTTCTCCAGTTTTGGGAAGTTCTTCATCAATGTTATTATGACCTGTTGGTGTTGGTGTTATAGTTTCTGGAGTAGTTGTAGTAGTTTCTGTAGTAGTTGGTGTAGTAGTTGGTGTAGTTGTTGTAGTTTCTGTTTCTGGTATGAATGGTCCATTCTCTTTAAGGAATTTATATCTGTTTTTCCAAAGAATTTTTTCATCAGGCCAAAAAATAAATACTTCTCCTTTATATTCACCTGAGTGATAATGATAATTTAAAATATACTCATTAGATTGAGGCCCAAAACCAGCTTTAACCTTTTCAAAATGTCCTCCATATTTATCTGTTCTTCCTTCGTGTGCAAAACAGATACCAGTCAAACAAAAAACAATTGCAATTATTAATATAAAGCTTAGTAACCTTTTCATTTTTCAATCTCCTTCACAATTTTTATATTATTATGACTATCAATACTTTTTAAGTGATTGTTAATCATTATAAGAAAGATAATAATGATTAACAGTGAATATAAAACTATTCTTATTTTTGTATATTTATCCATTGGCTTTTTTATAACACTCCTTACAATATCCGTCATATGCAATACTTTCAAGTAATGATATTGTTTTGCCACAGCCAAAGCATATGGCTTTAAGTCTGATTATTATTTTTTTTAACATAATATTTATTGCTCCTTTCTTTATAATTCTACTTTGCAGATAAATAGTAATAAAGTTACTATAAATAAAATTCCTATTACTGATTTAAAAAACTTTCCCTTCACTTGCAAAAAACAAGCAAATTGTATAAATAAAGATATTACATAAATGAAAGTATCATATTTACTCAATTTGATTCACTTCCTTTTTTAATTTTTAGTAATACTAAATCTTTTTTATATTTATCATTAAATGATAAAATCAATTTATTTATATTTTTTTCAGCTTGATCTATACCATCTTTATCAAAAATATTTTTAAAAATAATACATGTACCTTTTTTTGATGGTTTAATTATTCTATCTGGATAAAAAAATCTGTTTTCAAATTCTTTTAAAATATTAATAATTATTTGTATATCATATAAAAAAGGCTCTCTTTGTTGTAAAACAATTGTCAAATTTTTAAAACACAAACTATATTTCATAACTTTAGGTAACATATTTTTTTTACTATACCTGGTTAGTAAAAATTTAAAATCCTTATTAACCATGTATAACCCTCCTATCCAAATTGTTATAATTAACCATCCTAGAGTATGATCTCTTAATACAATATATGCTATCATTAAGCCTATAATACAATACGATATAATTAAGTTCTTAATTATTAACATAATCATATATGGTTATTCCATTCTGACATGAATATATATAATTTGATGTATTCATATTGTTAACCAGGGCAATCATAATATCCTTATCAATTGTCTTTGATGTGTCTTTTAAAGCTTCAACTAGTATATTCCATTGTTTTAAATTTGCTTCTTGACCTTGTTTTGCATATAAAACACCATACATAAAATTTTTATCAGTACATTTTATTTCTATAATTTTATCCTTAGAAATATATTTAACATCTGCAATTCCATTGTAACTAGTTTTTAATATATCCATTGCTATATCTATATTTAATCTTGTGTCTACTGATTTTGGTTTTTTAGAAACTGTTGGAGTAGTCTTAACTGTTGTTTTTGGAGTAGTCTTAACTGTTGGTTCTATAGTATTTTTAACTATGCTTGTGTCATCTTCACAACTTACTAAAAACAATCCAAACATAGGTAATAACATAAAAAATATAACAACTCCTAAGATAATTTTCTTTACTAAATTTATAGTTTTCTGGTCCATTTCAAAAATCTCCTTTAAAATTTATTTTGCCAACCGCCCACCCTTATTATATTACTTATCTTTCATTTTAAATCTTACTAATTTAAATAATATGATTCCAACAACTGTCAATAATAAGCCTGTTGCGACCATTTGATTTCCTGTCATTCCTAAAGCTATTGTTCCAGCTCCTATCATTCCAGTTTGTGGCAATGTTTTATACATTTTTCTTACCTCCAATTTAAATTTATTTTAAAAACATAATTAATCCATGATTTAATCATTATCATAGTTTGTATCCATGATAAAAATATATCAGGTATTAATATAATTACAAAAAACAATGTAAACCTATTTTTTAATGTAGCATATTTATATCGCAATAATGAATTTATCAAAGATAAACTTAATATTACTATAATTCCAAATCCAAATAAGTTGGTTTTTGTTATAATTGCACTTGTAACTAAAAATAATTGCAAGCTAAATAATATTAAAAATAATAAATGTCCTATTTTATCTTTGTATGTGTATCTATTAAAAGAATATTTAGATAACGCATTTAATCCTCCTGTCATCCATCTAATACGTTGAATCCAATATTCCTTTAAAGTCATTGGAACATCAGTATAGGCCTTTATTTTTAGATTATTACCAATTTTATATCCCAATGATTTTACTGCTAGAGTTAATTCGTAATCCTCAGTTATGCAATTTTCATCATATATACAAGAACGAACCTTAACTTTTTTTAATACTTCTTTCTTATACATACTGAACATACCATGTGCAACCATGCAAAATCCTTGTGTCTCAATTCTATCTGTATCAAATTGTCCATATTCTATATTTTGAATATGCCACATAAATGTTTTTTTCTTAGGCTCAATAACTCCAGCTTTTGAACAAACAACACCATACTTAATATACTTATCTAAAAATTTTACTCCTTCAGCTACTGCATTTTTATCCAAAACAGTATCAGCATCCATTATTAATATATATTCTCCCATATTGTCAAAATAATAATTGAATAACTGGTTTAAAGCTCCAGACTTTTTATTCCTATTATTAACAGTCTTGAAGATTTTTACACTTGTTTCATCTTCAAAATTACTATTTATAATTAATTCTGTGTTATCTGTACAATTGTCCAATACTGTAATAATTTCAAGATTACAGTATGATTGATTCAATAAACTATTTATACTATCTTTTATTATTTTCTCTTCGTTGTGTGCTGGAAGTATTATTGTTACTTTTTTCATATAAACCATTCTCCTTTATTTTAATATATAGCATAAATTACCTCATGTTAGGGAAGATAATTTCTTCCCTAATTTATTTTTTTTTCTTGTGACTAAAGAAACCAAATAAACCACCGCTGCGTTCTGCTTTTTTTCTTCTTAACTCATTACTACTTTTCACATTTTCTTCAATCAATTTTGAGTGATCTTGATCTTTTAAACATTTTCCAACCAATTTAGTACATTTATGGTTTTGCTGAAAAGAGCAATCACTCCAACATTCATCTCCCCATGCCATTTTATTTCACCACCTTTTAGTTAAATAATGTTCCCCAATCGAAACTATTTTCATTTATTACCATTATTGGATTAAATATTTTTTTTAAATATTCATGCCATCCTTGACTTATTTCACAGTCATTGTTGCTACAGACAAAATTATCACTTTTTTTATCTATAATAATATCATTGCCACATATTGGACATTTTTCATTTCTCATTATTATCCCTTTCTTTTTATATCAGTTAAAGTAAATTGTTTCGACTTTTATTTTAAGGTTTTGCGGTATCCTTGAATAAACTTTTTACAGATTACTTAATTTACTTTAACTGATATTAATTTATTATTATTGATATTTATAGCCAATGCAAGAACAATAATCCTCCTGTAATAAAGCTCTTTTTAATAAATTTTTCAATTTCTTATCATTATTTTCATTTTCTCTTTTGTCTTTTGCTTTTATAACCTTTGCAAGCCTGCAAGCCCTGACATAAGACATTATGAAACCTCCTTAAAATCAAATTTACTACATGTATATATTATACTATATGTATTACTTTGTCAATATATTTTCTTTGAAAGTATTACATATTATGATATAATATTAGAGAGGTGATTTACTTGGATAAGAAACTAGAAAAAAAAGAAACTTACTCATACAGGTTAGAGCCTAGTGTTTACGAAAAAGCTGAAAAAATAATCAAAGAAAAAACAGGCTTAGGAGTAGGAGCTTTTATGCGAATGCAACTGATAAAATATTTAAATGAAAATGGGAAATAATTTCACTAAAAAAATGTCATTAGATAGGGAGCACTAATGACATTTTTTTTGACTAGATACGTTTGATATTTGTTTGATATTTATATATTATCATCTTTCAAAAGTTTAGCCAAATTATTTTTATGATTTAAATTTTTACAACCTTCATGATCTATAGTATAAGTTCCACATACTTGACAGAATTTAAATATACTTGATGTTTTTATTGGTGGTCTTCCTAATAGTTCACAGCTTTTAGGATAATTTTCATTCAAATGACAAGTTTCTGGAATACCAGATAGACCACATAATATCCAGTAATATTGCTTTTCTACTGCTAGATCTTGACCATCTGGTAACTTTGTTACCTCTTGTATTTGTTTTGAGTATTTACATTTCCTACATAATAACATTTTAATGATCTCCTTCTTTCATTTCTAAAATTTTAATTTCATTTTCTTTGTTCTTTATAATTGTTAATTCTAGCTGTGTGACCATGTTTGTTAATTCTGAGCCAGTATAAAAAATCATTGTGTCTATATCACCATACATTTTAAAAAATAAATTTTGTTGTTGTTTAGTACATTGTTTCAGGAGATCATATATGATCTCTTTAAAATATTTTCCTATCTTTTTATTGGTGTCACCTAATTCCATTTTCAGTCTCACATTCTTTTATTATTTTCTCTATTTCTTTTAATATCTTTTGTATTTTATTATGCAATTCTATATACTCAGGAATTGTAGGGCTTGGAATATCTTCATTCCAAGCCATTTCATATAAATTTTTTAGTTTTTCAATTATTTCCATTTTCAGCTATCAACCTTTCCTTTAAATTTGTATTTCTTTTCAATAAATTATTTCTCTTTACAATCTTACTTGTTAGTTCCTTCTGCGATAATAATATAACTGTTTGTTTTCCCCTTGTAATAGCTGTATAAAGTAACCTGCTATCTAAGATAATAGAATCTTTAGGAAGTATAATTACTACATATTTAAATTCACTACCTTGGAGCTTGTGAACTGTGGAACAATATGACAAGATAAAGTTTTCTATAATATCAAAATCCTTTTTGTAAGTTACAAATTTTTCAAGTTCATTGTAATATACTGTAAAAGTTGTGTTATCAATATTGGTGATTCTTCCGAACTCACCATTGAATATATTATTCTCCTTGTCATTTTTTGTACACATTACTTTATCATTCATGGTAAATGGGAAAATATCTTTTTTATTCTCTTTAGGGTTATACTTTAATTTAATCAAAGTATTTATACTTTCTACTCCTACATCCCCCTTTTTTACAGGTGATATAAATTGTACTTCTGAATAAAAAGTATCTAATGATGTATATTTCTCCCTTAGATAATCATAAAAATATAAAATACTATCTATATAATCCTTTGGAGTAATAGCTTCTTTAGCGTAAAAATCAGATTTTTTAATGTATTCAAAATCATTATTATTTCTTATTTTTGTGGCAATATCTATGATATTTGAATCTTTTGATTGCCTGAAGGTTTTTATTAACTTAAATACATTGAATTGTTCACTTTCAATAATATCATTTAAAACATTTCCGGGCTGAACTGATGGAAGCTGCCCAACATCACCAACAAATATAATTTTTTGAAAATCAATAGAAGATTGATCCATACTGAGTAATAAATCATTTAATAATTCAGTATCTATCATAGAGGATTCATCAACGATCATTACTCCGTTTCTAGTTGTGTAAAAGTCTGAGGATTCATTTAAAAATCTATGTATAGTTGTTGCATTTTCTCCAGTGGCTTCACTCATGCGACGGGCTGCCTTACCTGTTGGAGCTGTGAGATATAATTTATATCCAATCTCCTTCAGTATAAATAAAACACATTTTAATAATGTTGTTTTGCCACTTCCAGCTGACCCTGTAATTATACTTACATTCTCATTAACTGATCCTGTAATTGCTTTTTTCTGGTATTCATCAAACTTTATTTTATTAAGCTTCTGAAAATCATCTATTAAGGTATCAATTTCATAATTTTCTAATTTATCAATATCACACTTTTTTTCTTTTAAAACTTTTAAATGTCTAGGTATGTTTGTTTCTGCAAAAAACATTGATTTTGTATAGATACGATCTCCATCAATTTCAAGTCTATTGTTATTATCAAAGTCAATGTTTTTTAATCCAAAGACCTCTAACTGTTCTTTTAATTTATCTCTGGTAATAAAACAATTCCCAGTTTTTTCATAACTTTTCACTACATATTCAACTAAATATTTTAATCTTTCTGGATTGTCTTGATTAATACCCATTGATAGGGCTATTTTATCAGCTTTTTTAAAGCTAAAATCATTAAATTCTATTAAGGTTTGATATGGGTTTTCTTTAAATTCTTTCATACCATTATCTAAACATTCAATACATTGTGTTACTTTTTTGATAACAGCTGCTGAAAATTCAGAGCCTATCATCATTGTAACTTCTTTAAATATTGCCATTTGGTCTAATTTTCTTAAACCTTCTTTGATTAGTTCAATCTTTTTATTTCCTATACCTTTTATAAGTGGATAATTATCAGTTCTATAGATATTTATATCATCTACAGAATTTAAAATTAAATCAGCTGTATATTCTTTTATTCCATCAATTGACATTAATAAATTCCGTTGAGCTTCTTTACTTGATGTATTAAATTCCTCATATTTACAAATGAAAGATTTCTGACCTTGATATGTACCCATTACTCCTACTAATGTTTTTTGTCCTTCACAGAGTTCAAAACCATCAGTTTTTACACTAAGTTCCTCAAATGAATTTAAAAACTTTGCTGCATATATATGAAAGTCTCCATTTTCATATATTTCCCTAGTAACTTCACATTTTATAGTATCCATAATCTAACCTCCTAAAAATTTTAACTTCTATAATTAGTATACTACGTTGCAATTATTATGTAAAGTAAAAATGGGAAACATTTTAAATATTTCCCATTTTATATAATTAATAATTAAATATATTCATAATACCTCCTATAACTCATTTTCTGCCAGCTGAAAACTTAATGAATCTACTGTAGAATTATGACATTCAACTATACCGAGAATGTCATTAAAAAAATTAATATATTCTCTTGTAATTACATTATCAGTATTTTTATTAATTATCTTTATATGAAAATTAAATATATTCATATAAAGCTCTATAGAATTTCCCTCGAAAGTCAATAAAATATTTTCTGTTGACTCCTTAATTCTTTTTATTAAAAATTCAGTTCTAATAATGTTTGGAATAATTTTAACTAAATTATTCAAAGTTGTTTCAAATAATTTAAGTAAATTATCATTTAAAGAATATGTTTCATTATTTCTTCTGGCTAGGTACTTAATTTTTTGTCTTTGTATATAATTGTCTATTAATTTATTTTCATTTCTTTGTATCCATTCAAAAGTAATATTATTAGTTTCATTTAATAGATTTAAATAAGTTTTTAAACCATGTACAATATTTTTATTATTTTTTTTAAAATCTTTGTTTAAATTTATTCCATCAACTACAATTTTATTATCACATAATAAAGTTACTGTTAAGTTACTACTTAAATTACCAGCTTTTTGTTCTTTATATATGAACTGCAATGCCCAATAAAGAGCAAAAAATTCCATGTCACCTGTGGACATACTTTGAACTACTGAATAAGTGATGTATAAAATTTCGTTCCCTGATCTTTGCTTTCTAATACACATGCCTATTATACTTTTACCAATACATTCTATATGGGATATATCAGTATTAATAAAAATTCTTTTATCCAATATCTTTGATACCATTATTTTTTTCACTTCCTTTAAATTTTGATAATATAATTTTTTCACCATCATTATAAATTAATATTTGATCATTTACAGGATCTATTTCAAGATCCTGTAACATCTCCTTAGGCAAAACTATTGAATAACTAGTTTTGCCCGTTTTTATTAAGGTTTTCAGAGATATTTTTTTCATCTGCTTTTTTCTCCTTCAGCTCTACAGATTTTTTTATCCATTCTACTAATTTATTTAATTTAGATACAGGTATAGTTTTTATTGTAGTACCTTCTTTCAAAAGACTTTGTTTTATCATTTGGTCAATTACATAGTTAATTAATTTTTCGGAATCAATCTCTATAATTTTACTTTTGGCAGTATCATACAAAATATTGATTTGTTCATCATTTATAAATTCTTCTACTTCTTCATATTTAACATCTACAGAATTTTGCGGCTCTGAATTTTCCCCAAATTCTTCAGGAGAATATAAACCAGTAAAAGACTTAGGAAAGGCTTTTCTACAGCCAGAAGTTATCGCACACTTGACAATCATTGTTGCTGGCATAGTTCCCCATTGTCCCATAGGTTTATATGTCTTACTATCTTTATCATAATATTCTCTGTAATATTCTTTAAAAGGTATACTCCAGTAAAAATCCTGCTCCCATCCTTTTCTTTTTACAGAAAACCACGCTCCAACAATTTTCTGTGTAGGTAAATGAAATGTTCCTTTTTGTTCAATTATTTCCCCTTTACTTTCTATCAACAAACCAGCTAACCAGCCCAAGCAAAGTGGATGTTCGTTTAATCTGTTTGTAAAAGTGTCAACTCCTACAACCTTCTGAACCCTGCCACCAACATAAATAAAATGGACCTCTCCTAAAAATGGATCTAATTTTTGATGTTGACATAATTTTAAGAATGTAAAAATTTCAACATCTTTGACTTTGTCATCAATATTTAACGCTTGTCTAGCAATTGCAATATTTAATTTTATTTCATTTCCTGCACTGCTTAAATAATTAGTTTCAAACTTTGTAATTTCATTCATATATTAAAAACTCCTTATCATTTTTTCTTTATTATAAAACATTAGATATGTAATGTAAATACTTTTTAATATATGATAAAAATAATTACTTGATTTTTATTTTTATTTATTGTATGATAATCAAAGAGGGAGTTATCTTTTAGGAAAGGTCAGGTGATAACATTAAGTAAGCTGGAGGGGGCTTACTTAATATATTAGATAAGGGGATATAAATATGCCAGTTTTAACCGTTGTAGTAGATGATAAAACATATATAAAACTAAAATATCTTTCAAAAAAACGTAAAATTAAAATGAAAGATTTATTAATAGAAATGATAAATGAGAAAATTTCTGATATTAAATTAAATATCAGTTAATATATAATACAATCATGATTGGAATTAGATGGTGGATGATCTAGGAGATTGTGTCATCTTTAAAAGCCAAAAATCAATCTCCTGATTATTTTTAAGGAGTGGTTTTATGATAACTAAAATAATATCAAAGTTAAATGGAAATCCTAAGACACTAAAAGACCGCAATGAATTATTAAATGAAATCAAAACTTATAAATCATTAAATTCAATTTCATTGAGAATAGAGTTTGATGATTATGAATCAGTTGAACTCTCTATATTATCCGCCGTATATTTTATACTTTCAGGAAACATCCAAATTAACATACTAGAAAATAAAAAAATTATTAAAATTTTGGAGGAATTAAAATGAATAGAAGTGAATTTTTAAATTTTTGTTTAACTAATGCAGTAATATTATTATTATTATATACTATTTTTATTATATTTTTTGTAAGCTATATTATAAAAAAAGTTACTCAGTTAAAAAGATTGTTTGATAGTTATTTAATATCTACACAAAATAGTTATCAAGAGTTTTTAAGGGAAAGCAGTACTATAGATAAACAATCTTGGCAGATTAAAAAAAATCAGGAAAAAGCTATAATTGATATTAATTATGTTTTATTGTTACTAGAACGATATAAAGGAAAACAATTCAATACCGAAATAAATCATCAAGTTTCTAATGAAATACTATCTAAAATCAATGAAAATCTGAAAAATGATATTCCAATATGTTGTGATACAAATTCTATAATAGAAGAAAAAGATAATAATTTAATTAATATATATGATTCAATTAAAGAAAATACTCTATCTATTGAAGAGGAAAAAGATACCTCATTAAATGATAAAATAATAATTAATAATTCTAGTTTTTCACAAATTGCAAGTAGAACTATTGATATTGGACAAAGTCTGGGATATAATTTCTCAAAAATTTTTAATACAAAGAATAATAAATTTCATAAATATGATGAAAATAATTATATGAAGGAGCTTTAAAATGAGTTGGATTGATGAAAAATGGAAAACAATACAAAAAAGAGTGAACCAAATAAAAAAAGAAAATAAATCAAAAATAAATATTCAAAAAATAGCTAAAGAATTTGAGGATAAAAGTAATGGTATAATATCAAAAAAAGATATTTATGATATATTAAAAAAATAGAAAGGAAGTGTATTTATGGGTTTTTGGTATAATGGAAGTTACGAGTCACCATATATAGTTATTTGTAGTTCTGGACATGGACCAAATACAGCAGGAAAAAGAACTCCAGAAATAAATGGTATAGCCATTAAGGAGTGGCAATTTAATCAACCAACTAAACTTAAATTATTAAAAGCATTAAAAAGATGTGGTATAGCTTGCTGCGATGCTAATTATGAAGGCAATATTGATGTTTCTCGTGATGAACGAATTAAGAGGGCTAATTCTTTGATTAAGAAGTCAAAAGATAAAGATAGAATAGTTTTTATTGAAATACACTACAACGCTTACAATGGTAAATTTGATGATAAAAAAGGTGGCCTAGAAATATTTTGTTATAAAGGAAGTGTAAAAGGCAAAAAACTTGCTAATTGTATTTTATATTATTTGAAAAATGGTACAAAACAAGTAAATAGGGGAGTTAAAGAGTGGGATTATGATGTAATAAAATATACATTAATGCCAGCCGTACTGAGTGAAAATGGATTCATGGATATGTTTTTCGAAGCTAAGTTAATGACTAACGAAGATTTTCAAAACGAAGTAGCCGAAGAACATTGTAAAGGCATTTGCGATTATTTTGGATTACCTTATATATCACCTGAAAAAAATAATACAAATAAATTATACAAAGTTCAAGTTGGAGCTTTTGCAAAAAAAGAGAACGCAGAAAATTTAGCTAGTTTATTAAAAAAAGATGGATATCCATCATATATTATTGATGTAGATAAATAATATATGTTATAATTTATCTTAACCAGTATATTTTCAGATACCGATAAAAAAAGTTATTGATTTGCTTGGGGGATAGCAATCAATAACTTTTTTATCCGTAGATAAGTTTCCAAATTGATATAATTGCAGTGGTCGCAGCTGTCAAGCTTGCTGTTATTACTCCACCTATTGCCATAATTTTCTTATAGCTCCATTCGTTTTTCAATACTTCAAGTTCTACAGGCTTAGAACAATTAGATCTCATATCTGAACATTCATTTTTCTTGATCATTTCTTCTTCTATTTTGGCAATTTTTTTTTCTATGTCGTTAAACTTTAATGACATTTCATCTTTTATATTTTTAAAATCTTCTCGTACTTCCTGCCTAAACTCCTTTACATTTTCTAGTATCATATTTAGTATTTTTTCATCTGACATAAAAATACTCCTTTCTATTTAAAAACTTCTGTTACTATAATAAAGCTTGAAGTACTTATAGTCAATGCATTTGCTGCGTCTGTATTATATTGTGCTGCCCTAGCTTGAATATATCCACCATCTAAACCAGTTAATATTATAAAAGTTTCTCTTATTGCCGAAGAAGTACTACTGGCTGGAACTGAATATCTAACATCTGTAGTTAGTCCATGTACTGACGTTCTTACTTTATTTGTTGATGAAGGCTCTGTTCCAGCTGCTTCCGAATCTCCACCAATACAATGACGACTAGTTAGAGCTGTTACACCTGAGCTATCCCAATCTATTCTTATATCTGGAGTAGCACTTCCTGTATTTTGAACCGCAAAATAAGCTTCCACCTTAAAAATTCTATTAGCTGGCAATCTAATCAAAAAATCGCTAATAGCTGTAATTGTATTATTTACATATGATTGATTAGTAAATAACTGATATAATCGTGGGCCTTTATTCCATTCATTATGTAAATGCAAATCCCCATAATTGTGAGATACCGCAAAATCAGTTACCAACGAATAAGCACTTGTGGAAGCACAACACAAATAAATATATCCTTCCTCATCTGTATCTATAGTAGTTTCATATTCTAATACATGGATCTGTTCCCCATTTTTATATAAAATAGCTCTACATGTATCATTATCTTTTTCAAATTTAATTATTACTCTTTCACCTTTTAAAAGTGTATTTGTTAACGCTACAGTAGTATTTGTAGTTACTCCACCCTGAGTAGCCGATAAATAAAATGTTCCGTTATCTATATATGTTCTAATATAATTATTAGCATCGTTATACCAACAAACTCCTAAAGTATAGTTTTGTAATTTGCAATATTGCTCAATCACAGAAACAAACGATTGATAAGCAATTTCACATAATAAAAGTATAGTAGGATTTACACTTGCAGGCATTAACAATAATCCAATCCTATCTATTTTGTCATCATAAACAATACTTACAACATCTACAATTACATAAAATTTATTTTGCCATCCTGTAGTAGACCCCATATATTCCTGTAATGCATTAAGATATCCAGCATAAAGAGGATCTTCCCTTACCATTTGCCAGTATATACATGTTATATATGCATTTTGAGAATTTATAAGTGTTGTAGCCTCAATTCGTAAATGTGTTATATTATTCCACCCTGGAGGTACTCCCACTGGTGTAAAATCTGCTTTTGACACAGCTAAATAGTTAAAACCATTTGAAAAACCAGCTGCCGCAACTGCATAAGTATAATTATTTGCATTATCTTGACCTAATTTAAATTGAAAAGTATTAAATTTTGTAATGTCTGTAATATAGAAAAATAAATATATTAAATCCGAAGTACTGGAAGCTGACCCATCATTAAAAATACTTAGATCTAAAGCTGCAATATCTTTATAAATACCTATCCATCCAGCAGTATTATCATTTTCAAGAAATTTCACTGAGCTTTTATTTAATATATTATTAGTTGTATCATCCGAAGCAGTAGTGGAAGCAGATGATAAAGACCATTCGGTATAATCTGGAAAATCCTCTATTTCTTTAGTATTTCTTTCCCAAAAATAATCTTTTAATTTAGATTTTTCAAAGTTAATAGTTTTGCTTCTTCTCAGTTCTTCATCTGTTAAAGATAATACACTCTCGTGTGAATTTAAATTATCTGCGTCTATAGGTGGAGATCCACCATTTACCCACGTTATAGGAACGTAACTTCCTAATGCCATTATTTTTCACCTGCCTTAATATCTTTAATATCTGTATTAAATGGGTCTACTTGTGAGTGTTGTACAAAAATTCTTTGTAATGGTAGATCTTTTTTCTTTTTTCTTCTAGGTAGGTCAATCGAAAATTTTAATAATGGATGAAATTCTTTTTCATCTTCATCTATTGGATTTTTATTAAATTCAAAATTAAATCTATAATCTTCTTTTAACTGATTTACAAAATCAATACAAAATAAAGAATAAGCTTTTTCTATTATTTCTTCGTTTATATCTTTTAATTCTTTTACTTTTTTTAAATCTTTTATTTCTTCACAACTAATAATTTTTTCAAATCTCACAATATCATATCCTTTCTATAGTATATTCCCATGTAACTTGTATTTCCTCACTATCAATTTTATCCTCTTCAGGACTTAAAACTATTCTGGACAACATTAACCCAAAGTCTTTTCCTGATCCTTCTAACCAATCAAAAGAGCCAGAGCCTGCATATAATCCAATTTCCCTTATTGTACATATACCAGCTGTATCCTCTGGCTGTGTATCTTTTAATATTGCTCTACAAATAATACCTCCTATACCACTTCTAGCTTTATAAATAATGGGAACTCGATATATTTCATTGACTAACTTAGTCATTGTATTAGTATTTGCTGTGTTGTCATCTCCAAAAGCTATATGTTTTAACAACATATTAGTATTCCATGGGGAATAAAACCCTTTTATTATTTCATCTAAAGCATTATTCATTATTCTATTTTTAATTATAATAATTTTTGACTCTATATCCTTATATTTTTTTACTATTGTTACTTTACCAATTATTCCAAACTTATTTAACATTAATCGCTACCTCCTTCGTTATAAGTAGCTGTATTATTTATAGTACCAGGATATAAATTATTTGCAGGATATAACCCTCCAGGATCTGTTTCTGGATATAAACAATCTATACTATCAATTGTTACATCACCATCCCAATCAATTGATTCACTTTCACCTATAGGAATATTTACTATTGCATCTTCTCTTATCTGGAAGAAATTTTGATCCGTCAACCATTTTTTAAAAAATTTTATCCATCCCCCTACAGGCTGCCCATCTGTAAATTCAACAGTTCTTTTTAATTTATTTCCTACATCAGTTATCTTTAAATTTGTTACAAGATAGCCATTACTTCCTAATGCGTTAATGTTAAAAGTGGGCAATATCAAGTCACATATTTGACCAACTTTCCATCTATGATGGTATGATGAAATTTGAAATTTTTTCGCTATTCTGCAATACTTATTTAACATTGCTTGGGCTTTTTCATTTCCTACAACTAAGCCCACTACATCAGAGCCAGAAGTAATATTATAATAAATACCACTTCCATTTTCAATTGTAGCCCTTTCATTTATCGCAGCTGTATTACTTTTAACAACATCTATTTCAAATGTTCCTCTGTATTTCAACACTATATAATAACCAGCTGTTATCGCTGGCTCATCTGAATTTTGATATATTTGATTGTAACCATCAGTATAAAACCATTGTGGAGTAGTTTCTAAACCACTTAATCCCATTGTTTGTCTTGTTGATTCAGGAGGATTAAATCTTTGCATCCATGTACATACATAAATTGCAGGTTCACCTAAATCATCAGTTATAGGAAAATTGACAAAAAAGTTTTTATTCATTCCATCAGGAAAAGGGGAACATGTTTCAATTATCTCATCAGTAACGTCTTTTACGCCCCTTAATACCTGAGTATTATAATATTCAGATCTATCATTTAAACTTTCTAATCCTTCTTTTAATACATTAATATATTCATGAGTATATGGTCCATTTTCAAAATTAATTTCGTGAAAATTAAATTTTTTATTTGGTTCAATATACCATTGCCAGCCTAATAATTCTGCTAGCTCTGTAAATACTTGTGTAGAATACACCCAAGGACAATTAATTGATATTTGTTTTGTAGTTGTTTGAATAGAATTCGAGTCATACCAGATCCCATCAGTACTTAGATATTTATCAATAATTTCCTTTACTAAAGTATGTACATACATTTTAGGGTAGCCTTGATTAATTGCTATTCTATCACAAATTTGATGATGGTCAATTCCTTCAATTTGTAAATACATTGTTCTTTTTTCATTTATTTTTCTTGTTTTTGGTTCGTCAAACTGTCCTCCCCAGATTAATTCCCAATCATTTCCTACATATTCCCATACTTGAATTAACTTTCCTATCAAATCATCTATATAAAATGAATTACTTTCATCCTTAATTGAAAATGATAAAACAGCCCTTGTCCCAGGTTCACCCTGTGAAATGTTCATAGTTTTACTCAATACATAAACATTCTTAGGCCATCCGTAAAGTGATTCTTTTGTTATATCTTCTGGATGTTTACCATCCAAAGTTATTCTAAACGCTGGCATTATTCAAATATCCTCCCTCCATACCTTCTAACTGTTGTATTCATTTCCTTCATGAAGTCGGTAACATTTTGAACACCATAAAAGTTAAATGTCCCATTAACTGTTGTTCCTGCTTGTGCTGGAACACTTACTAAATTATCATTAATTTTTGACTGGTCGCCTAGTAGTAAATCTCCCAGCCAATCACTTAAAATTAAACTTTTTGCTTTATCAAGACTTTTTAAAATAGGTCCACCAAAATTTAATTTATCCAAATCCTTTAATGGTCCTTCTTTAGCTGGAGAAAAAGGCAAGAAAACTCTTACGGCATCACTCATTTTACTAGCCATAGCCTTTAATTCTTTTATGTAACTTTTTATTCCACTAATAACAGACTTTACAATATTTTGTCCAGCCTTATAAAAGTTAGTTTCTTTCAAGCCTTCAACTATAGCATTGGCAAGCTGCTTTCCTGTACTTAAATAATTTTTTACAAATTTAACCGCACCGCTTGGAATACTTTTTAAATGAGTCAAAACTTTTGAAGCCATTCCCTTTATAATAGAAACACCAACAAATGACAGCTCGTTAAATACATTTCCGGTTAATTCTGCTAATTTTTTTACACTCAATACTCCATCAACAAATTTTGAAAATTCTTTTTTTACTTTTTTCACAAATGATGGGCAAATGTCATCTCCTACGGTTTTTTTCATATTATCAAAATACTTAATTATAAATTTATAAACATTTTCAACGTATTTATATAAAGCTCTTGCAAGATTTAAAAATAAATCTTCTATACTCTTACAAAGTAATGAAAATCCTTCATTAACTCTTTTACTATCACCAGTTACAAAACCTAATAACATATCAAAAAATGAAGTAAAAATAGTAATAATATTTAGAATAGCTGCAATTAACTCAGGTATTATATTTATAAATGCAACAATATTACCAAGTAATGATCCTCCTATTAAAAGTGCAAGACCTGTCGCAATTTTTAATAAATCTTTCCACATTGGGATAGATGGTTCTAATGATTGATACAAATCATTAAAAGCTGAAATAATTGGTTCGACATCAAAATCCTTAAAAACATCTTTTACTTGTTTAAAAATAGGGATAATAAATTTTATAATTTTCTCACCAAATTCTATTAAGTTATCACGAACTTCAATAACCTTATCCCTAAACGCAACAAAATCGATCACCATTTGATGGAAATCATCTTTTAAATTCTGAGGAATTAATTTGCTCATTGTTACCGTAAAATCTCCGAATTCACCTGTATTTAATGCATCAACAAATTCCCAAAATGCTTTTTTTATTTCATCAAAATGATTAATTATAAAACCTGCCGAATCTTTTATCTTGTCTACTATATTTCCAAAATTATCTCTAATTGCTTTCCTCACTTTTTCAGATGATAAAATTAAAGCTCCAAAACCAAGAGCTAGACTGCCCAAAACACCTATAACAATTAAAGCAGGAGCACCAATTGATGCTATTGTTCCAGCAATTAAAGATAATAATTCTATGCTTCCACCAACGAAAGTCATTAGCTTTCCAAATCCTAATATTACTAATGGCAATACGGCTGTTATTCCTAGTAATCCAACTATTATTTCCTGCTGGGGAAGTGATAGTTGATTCATTTTATTAGTTAAAAGCCCTAAAATGTTCGAAAATTTATCAATTATTGGAACTAAGCTTTTTTTAAGTACATCATAAAATGATAATGCAGTTGATTTTAATTGGCTTAAAGCTTTATTAAATTTAAACTCCAACGTTTCTTGAGTGCCCTTAAATGCTTCATCCAACATTCCTGTAGAATTCTTCAAACTATCAAATATTTTTACATTTGATTCAACATTTCCTCCCATTAAATCAAGAAAACCAGATAATGCCCTAATATTAGGGAAAACTTTTGCGACTGTATCTTCACCATATTTTTTAGTTAATTTATCAAGTTCCATTAATGTTGCGAGTAATCCATCATCTCTTAACTTCTTTCTTAGCTTTTCTGCCGAAGTTCCCATCATTAATAGTGTGTCACTTGCTTCTTTACTAGGTTTTAACAAACTTGCCAATATTGCTTTTAACTGTACCGAAGCAGTATTTGCATCCGTTCCAGTTCTTGTCATTGCTGCGATTGCTGCTGATACTTCATCAAATTCAACTCCCATAGCTGACGCAATAGGTAATACCCCTCCCATTGCCGAAGCCAATGCACTTGCTTCGGCTTTTCCTTCTCGGACTGCTGCTACTAATATATCTGTTGCTTTTGAAGCTGATAAATTTTCCTTTCCATATGCGTTCATTGCACTAGTTACCAGATCCGCAACAACTTTTGTTTCACCTAGACCAACCGAAGATGCTTTTGCTGACATAGTTAAAATATCTAAAGCCTCAGCACCTTTTAAACCTGCCGATGTTATAAAAAATAATGCATCTGCTAGTTCATTTGGAGATTTTCCAAGTTCTGGTCCTAATTTTATTAAATCTTTTTTCCATAGATTAACTTGCTCTCTGCTCACTCCTACAAGACCAATAATACGTTCCATTGATGTTTCGAAATCAGTACCCAATTTTAAAACAGCAGCCCCAGCTGCTGCCAATGGCAATGTTACAAATTTAGATAATGAACTTCCAATACTTGTGAATTTGCTTCCCAATGAATTTAATGAACTTCCAAAATTTGAAATAAAAGTATTACCCGTTCCTCTAACTTGATTCAATCTTTGATTAAATGGATTTGTATTTGCATCAACTCTTGCAGTTAATTCTCCAATAACAAATGACATCATTTCACCTCATTTTGTCTATACTAGTATTTATTAATTCGTCATCATACTCAACAAAATTTCTATTTTCTTTATTTTGTAACCATCTTGCATACGCTGAATCGTTTGGCAATTCTTTCACTAATACAATAAATCTTCGCCATGTGATTTCATTATTAAAACAACATCTATTTAAATCTATTTGATAGTAGCGTAAAAAATCAGCTTCTAAAGCAGACCATGCCCATATTACAATCCTTGGCTCGAAATTTTTTTTTGTAAGTCTTTAACATTCTCATTATCTATATCATATCCCCATTGTTTCATTACAAGTGGAACAATGGTTTCGTTTACGAACTCAATACTTACATTTACATCGTTACTTGTTTCTAATGCTACTAAAAATTTTTGTCCAAACATCAACTTTATAAATTGTAAAATCTTATCATCAGGTATCGAAACAATTTGTTGTCCACCAACTTTTTTTACGCAATATCTGAGAAAAAAAGTTGAGAAATTAAAAGGCACTGATTGTGGTAACTCATATATCTTGCCTAAAAATCTAACTGTAAAACGCTCTTTCTTTTTTACATATTCTTCTAAGGCTTTGTCGAAGTCGTAAGTTAATTCACTTTCTTGCCTTTCTTTGATTTCTTCAACTTTACTATTTAATAATTCAAGTCTTTTTTCATTTTCAAGATTCATTTGTTCTTCTGTCATGTTTGTTATTCCTTTCTTTTTAACTAATAATTAACTACCTGGCACTACCTCAGTTACTCTATTTACTCTAAATGTTGATTTAAATTTGTATACACCACTTACGTCCCCAGTTTCATTATATGCGGTAAAAAAGCCATTCAGAATATCTCCATAGCCTGTATTTCTTATTCTTCTTATTGTGACTATTTTGCCTTTTTGTGCTGCATCTTTTAATTCACTTTGCCCAACATCTCTTCCAGAAGTTGTTCTTTCTATTGTTATTCCTTCAATTGCTGCTGTTTCATTTACCGCAATTGGTGTAAATTCTCCATGCAATACATCAGTTCCAGGAATAACATTCTCTGCTGCTGTTACATCTTCCTCGGAAATACTAGCATCATTGTTAAAAGCTGTTACTTTTGCAACAACTAATCCATCTATAAGAACGGTAGTTCCTGCAAATTTAACTTCGTGTCCTGTATTTACTGTTGACATACAATCACTTCCTTTCGTTATAATCTATATGCATTTTCAATTGTTGTTACTCTCAATCTATAACTTACTGTATATTCATGCCTATTATTATCATCTTTACCTATTCCATAAGGCACAATATCAACAAAACTAGCAGTTATAATATTATTACTTTCAGCAATTAATGAAGCTCCACCAAAGCCAATAAAGCTTTTATGAATTTCCATTAAAATTCTTTTTGCTTCTTGTTTTTGATTGTTTCTTACAACAATTCTGATCCCTATCTGGTCAACACTTAAAGAACTTGATTCAGGAATTGATGGAGCTTGATAGTCATATACAGCTATTTGATTATCAGGATCATTAGGCTGGAAATTATCAAATATGTTTCCATTATCTGAAAAACTTCCAAATCCATTATTATCTAACCATTTACAGAATTCATCAGCTATCATAATATCTTTTCCACCTCTTCTTTTATAAAGTCTTTTAACTTATTAGCTGCCAACCTATTAAAAGGATCTCTTAAATAAAAAGCTTTTCTTCCATGTTGGAAATTTGCTGTTGTCTCATGCCATCTTATTGCATAGGGCACTATAGGAAAACCTGTTCCTTGACCACCACCAAACGTTATACAACACGCTGGCTCATTACCTGCCGCCATAATAACTATTCCTGAATCTTTCAAAGTACCTTCATCCAAAGGCACTTCATTTTTTGCGGCTGCCAAAACAACTTCTCCTGTTTTTCGTACTGCGTTACAACATGCTTCATTAGTTAATCTTTTTATTTCATCTCCAAACCATTTTGTCCATCCATTCATAATATTTACCTCACTATACATTCATAATGATGTGTTTTACCTTGATTAGTTGGATCATCAATAGGATCTATTCTCAATACTTCCATATCTGATCTGATTTGTGGAGATGTCTGATCTATTATCCAATAATCGTGATTTATATCAATATTACTATCATTTTTCAAAAAAATAATAGCTGTTGACATTATTTCCTCACCTGTTTTCAACTTTATAATCTTATTTCCATACTGACAAAAGCCTTTTTCTAGATATGTTGATACTACTTGAAAATTACCTTCTTTTGTTCTAATTCTCTTTTTTAATGTTACACTATGAGTCATCAACGCGTTGAAAGCTGCTATACTCATTTTATACACAACCTTCTTTTTATTATTCCAGAACTAATTAAAATACTATCAACATATCCCATTGAAGATGGCAAAATCTGATTACTTGAAGAACTGCCTTTTTTAACTGAAAATCTTCCCAATGATATAGAATCTATATTACTTGAAGAAATAGATCCACTAATAACCATTTCTTGAATCATCGAAGCCACCCACATTTTTACCGCTTCTTTTTGATCTTCTGTAACAATATAATAATTATCAACATACCAATTAGTAGCACTTGAAAAGGTATCTATTTTATATCCATTTGAATATACCCCATGTATGCCTATTCTTGAGTCTAATAATTTGGATGATTGTCTTATTAATAAAGGTGTAGCTTCGGAAGATGGTCTTCCTGTATAAGTGTTATATTCTATTGATGTTAAATACATATTATCCACCTTCTATTTTTTATCAGTTAATAAACTAATCATTGTTTCCTTACTGCCAACAGCTGGAAGACCTTTAGACTTACATAATTTACGAAGTTCTTTATATGGCATATTTGCAATGTTATTTTCTGGAACTTCTCCTATAAATAACGTTGCTTTTTTACATTCCATATATGCTTTTGCTTGTAAATGTTCCAAATCCGCTACATCTCCAGCTTTATAATCACCTATATCTTTAATAAATTTTATTTTCATAATAACAACCCTTGTCTTACTTTAATTTAAGATCCCTGTCCTGCATATACAGCGAATGGATATCTTGTTGCTTCATCTGTATTCAATCTATTGATTGGATTTGGAATCTGCCATGCCAATCTCATTGTAGCTCTTAAAGCTATCATATTTTGTTGTGGAAGATTGATTACAATTTCTTTAGTAACTGGATCTTGGAGGACTGCTTGATCTAGAATCTTCCAATATACATCTTCCCTAATTGCGTACATGAGCTGTCTCCAGTCTCCTGTAATTTGCATACTCATACTTGGAATAATAGAGCCATTTCTTGGGAATATACAAGGATCTCCATCTAGTCTGTAATCTGTGTTGCCTTGTACTCCTTCTTTTGCTAAAGCTTTAAATATAGGCTCACCTGTACTTGTTCTAAGACCTCTATATTTAGATCTCATTCTCATTGCACAAACGTGTCCATCTGGGAAATATCCATCTTCTTCAACTTTAGCAATTAATCCATTTTCACCTAAAACATCATTATATACATCACCTAATGACCCCATAACAATACTATTACCAGCCGCTATCGCAGTTGGAACAATTGCTGTTGGCCATATTGCTGGAGCGTTTACTCCGTAAAATACAGCTTGATCAAAAGCAAGTCCAAAAGCTTCTAATAATTTAGGTTTAACTTGCATTTATCTTCAATAAAGGTCGTTAATCTTTATCCGTCATTTTATGACTGCTATATGTTACCATATAGATGAGACCATATCTTTACCTTTTCAGGTATTCCCCTTTTCCATTCACTTGAATGTACGTCTTTCGACTGGTCGTTGAACGTTTAATCGCAATATTTCCAAATAAAATTTTTATATTTTTTTCTTTCTCCTCTTGCACACCTTGCCACACAAACTCCATATATATTATTTTGTCTGCCTGCTTCTTCACAAGATTTATATTCTTTTATGAAATTTCCATTTAAATCATATTGATTAACTTTCTTTGATGTAAATTTAGGATTCAAGTATTTTATTCTATGTTTTATATTTTCTGACTTTGTAACCCATTCTAAATTAGTATGATGATTATTAAATCCATTACCATCCTTATGATTTACTTCTGGCTTATTTAAAGGATTATCTATAAAATGTAAAGCTACTAATCTATTTATTCTATAATGTTTTGCTTTACCATTTTTAAATAATGTAACTTTAAAATATTTTAAATCTGTTTCAATACTTGGTTTTAAAATATATGGAAGTTTAAATTTTGCTTTGCTTTGAACATCGTCATAAGCAATTCTTCTAATATTCCCAAAATTTGAAATTTCATAATTTTCATATTCTTTTATTTGTTTCCATTTCTCCATGATATAATCCTCCGTTGTCGATATTATACCATCAGAAAAACCATATTACAATTACTTCGCTTCTGATTGTCCTACAAATAACCAGTTTGCAGGAGTTCCCAGAAATTAAAGGAATTTATTACCTAGCCGTTTCCAACTAGGAGAGCAAAGTTTTACCCCAAATGTCATATGCACTATCAGCCAAAACAGCTTCTGGAATTGCTACTATTACATTCAATCCCTCAGCATCCAGATATTTGTTTTCCCATGCCATTCTTGACATTTTTTTCCATTGCTCACCTTCTTGAACTGTTCCAGGCCCTGGATTTTCAAAATAAGTGATAGGCAAAACAGACACACATGGAATCCTTCTTTGTTTTCTAGACATGTTTGGAGCTTTGTACCCCAAACTCATAACAGCCGACATTTCTGCAACACTATCAACTATTTCTTTTGAATATTCTTCTGGCATTAACGCGTCTGCGTCAGCTCTTGGAATGTAATTTTCTCCTGCCAATTAAATCACCTCTTAATTATATTTTTATCTACTTCTATAATTTCTAATGATTGTATTAAAATCATTTCCACTTTTAGGAGTAGAATTTTTAGTATTTTTTGTTTCATCTCCAACTTTAACAGCTTTTTGATCTTGCTTTAATAGCCAAGGTTTTTCAGCAATTAATGCTTTTAAAGCTTTTTCAACTCCTGTAACATTACCCTTTTCATCAACTTCTATATCTTCTTTATCAAGTAATTTATAAGCTGCCACAGTATCAATTATGTTTAAGCTGTTCCCAATAGTTGTAATTTCTGCCTTAATTAATCTCTTATTTGCTATTGCTTCTCTTTCAGCTGCTTTTTTGTTAGATTCTTCAATTTGTAACTTTAATTTTTCATTTTCTGTTAAACTTTCTTTTTGTTTTTCTTGATCTCTTTTATCATTTTCAGCCTTTAAAGCTTTTGCAATTTTCCTATTAATTACTGCTTGAAATTGTTTTTGACTTTCAAATACTACTTTATCATTTTCAGTATTTTTATTATCTAGATTTTCAGTGGAATTATTTAGGTTTTCACCTTCTGAACCCTGATCTATATTTTCATTGTTTAAATCTTCTGACATATTCAACTTCCTTTCTCATATTATTTACGCCCTGTCAGGCTCAATTGTATATTCACGCTTACCAGCTCTTTATTATAATTTAAATTATATAGGAAATATAAAAAAAAATAAAGCCCCTTATATTTTTTCTATGTAGAGAATTATTTTATTTCTATCTGGTCTAAATTTACTTTTTCTGTAGCATTATTAATTAATAAATTAATCGTCAATCTTAAACTTTTTACAGTAGACCAATTCGCAGTACCATTTTTTGTAAATGTAGAAAATGGTATATCAAAGATATTCCAACCACTTACTGGCACTGAAAAATGTAAATAATTTATTGCATAATCAAAAGGAATTGTAGTAAAAAATAAAGCCGAAATACTTGCTATATTTGCATTATTAGCCACATAAAATCTAAACTTCAAACTATTATAAGTATTTAAATCAGCAACACAAACAACATCAATTATAAAATACCCTGTAAGTACTGCATTTTTAGTAAGTTCAATGGAAGAATTGCCAATCATTTTATTAGTTGTATCCACTAAACCACTGCATCCAAACAAAGTTATATCGTCAAGACTTTCACATTTATTAAGTATAAAACTTTTTTTATTATTTCTCTTATTTAAACCTAGACCTAATCCTTGCATTTTATCACCTACCCAATCAACAAACTAATGATAATAACAAATAATTATTATATTGATTTGAATTAAAAATTGCTATAGTTTTAGTATTTCCATCAGTCATTAATATATCGAATGTAATATAATTATTTACAATAATATTCAATGTTCTTGAAGAGCTTCCTTGACTACTTATAGACTTTAAACCATTTATATTTTTATCTTGCCAATTAAATAATACTTTATCATTATAACTACATTTTTGTGTTAGAAATTCATTTTCTATATACAGCATTACAGATTTAAATCCACCAGAATAAAAAATCCAATTATAAAGCTGTGTTTGTGTAGGATCTATTCCTTTATTGATAATATTGCCATCTACTAAATTTACACTAGAATGATTTAAATAATATGAAAGTGGAGGATTTATAATTTGTATTTCTGAATAGTCTTGTATATTCATGCTTGTATTTAATTCAGCTTTTACACCATCAGATAAAAAAGCTCCACTTTGATAAATAATAGGCATATTATTTAATGTTGATTGAATTGCATTTTTTTTATTTGGGGAATAACTTTGATTATAAAAAACTTTAACTCTACCTACTGTTCCGTTGCAAAAATTTTCTATAGCTGTAATATCTATATATCCATTAACAAAACCTATATCAATTTCGCTTAAATCTGATTCCCTTATAATTCTACAACAAAATCCATTATACTTATATGAAATACGATAATATGAAAACCATAAGACACACGAATTATACGCTCCAAGTATTAAATCAAGACCATATCTTTTATTAACTCTAGATTTATTAAGTCCTAGTCCTAAACCTTGCATTTTATCACCTACTCTTCATCAATACCTTGATAAGCTATTATAGTTCCAGATGTTATTGTTATTTCTGTAAATCTTCCCTCGAACTGAGATCCAGCTTCGAAAGATATTGCAGTTATACCAGATACATTACCATTACAACTTAAAACAGAATCCGTAATAACTCTTATGCCTACAAATATATAGCCATCATCTGGCGTAATTGTCGCAGCTCCACTGTATTGTCCACCATATTGTCCCATTGAAGCCTTTACAATATGTTTTGTTTCGTTTATATGAGCCTTTATTTCGTTATACAAATCTTCAATATAAGTTATTGAACCATCTTTTTTATAAATTTTTCCACTCAATGGGGAATATAAATTATCTTTCATGAAAAACATCTCCTTTAAATAAAATAAAAATCCTATATTTATTATATAGGATTTTTGCTATAAAGTTTTATTTATTTATGCAATCTAATTTTTCTTTTATACTTGTTCTAAAGGTATTAAAATTTTTTATATAAAACTCATTAATATCCTTGTAATTTCTTAATTTAAAACAATAAGAAGTTAATCCTAATTTTCTTAACATTTCATCTAATTTATTAGATCCTTCTATACCTGCTTTGTCATTATCAAAAGATATAATAAATTTTATTTTATTTTCCATCAAATGGGTTTTGTTGTATATTACTTTATCAATAAATCTATTTATCATACCTACCGAATTTATGGATATAGCTTTATATCCAAAGTTTTCAAATGATAGACAATCAAATATGCCTTCGGTGATAAATAAAAAATCATTTTCTTTGACTTTATATAGATAATTTATATTGAAGATTTTCAATGGAATATCTTTTAAATTTAAAACTTTTAAACCTGTGTTTGAAAATTTATCATCTTTTCTAAGTATACAATTTTTTATTTTATCACCTTCCCAAACTGGTATTATATTCCTATACATATAAAGTCTTTTACTATCTGGAAGTATTTCTTTTGGAAAAATCTTTACAGGGTTTTCTATTAAAATTTTATATTTATTGAAAAGCTTCGTGTTATAAATACCTCTTTTATAAAAATATTTATACTGCCATTCTTGCATATTTTTATAATATTCTGATATGATATTAGTTAAGTCTATATCATATTGTTTTTTTTTGATTTCAACTTTTGTTTGTTTATGTTCAGGCTGTGATCTATCTCTTGTAGATAGATCACAGCCTAATATATTTAATCCTTTTTCAACAACTTCGTAAAAGTCATCTAATCCGTCCATATTCCTTATAATACTGAATGAATCCCCTTTTATTCCACAAGAACAACAACAAATATTTTCTTTAACTGTTAGACTATTTTCTGGAGTCTTATGCCTAGACTTTAAACAGGTCCAATTACCCTTTTGTGTTTTTGGTGGTATAGCTCCATAATAAAGTAATATTTTCTCTAAATTATCTTTAATATATTGCTTATCTTTATCAGTAAAAAAACTTTTTCCCATATTTTACCTCCTAGTCATATTTTATATCAATTTCATTATCAGTTAAATAAAAATATTTGTTCATTATTTCTCCAGTATCTTTTAAAATAATATTATTCTTTTCATCAGCAACCAAATAATTTTTTATAAAATTTTCTATACTTATATCTTTTTTTGAATCATCCATAACAATAAACTCTGAATGATTCAAACTTATCCAAGAACAAAATTCTAAATATTTATTTTCAATTAATTTTATTTCCCTATTTTTTATATATATTTTACAAATAGGTAGTTTATAACAAACATATCCTTCTTTATATTCAAACAACATAGGATTTATCATACCATTACTTGAATTTTCTTTTAATTCTCTTAGAATATTTTCACTTATAAAGTTTTCAAGATCATTAAATTTATCTTGTGCTTCTTTCATACTTCTTTTATATCGTTCTATATTGCTTATACAGACTTTTTTATACTTTTCATATCTATATTTAGCTTCCTGTATTTTTTCTATCTGCTCGGTTAAATAGACATCAAAAGATACATTTTCATTCATTTGTTCATTATCAAAAATATCATTATCTTTGCTATCTGTAAATTTAATCATACGTTTTACCTTTCAAATCTCTTAATATTCTTAAATACTTTTCTTTTAAATTAGGTTTATTTGTATAAAATAAAATATTCTTTTCTACAAATATATTTTTTTTCTGGTCCTTCAGCAACAAAGAATTTTTCACAGCTTCTTGATGATCTTTATAAATAGTTATTTTACAATAACTATAAAACTTAGAATATTCTAAATTATTTAAATCTTCATCATAAAATTCTATAGAATTTTCCCTCAATTTATCAACAAATTCTATAGTATTTTCTTTTTCCTGAAGTAATGAAACTTCACTATCATATAATTTATCATATATTTCTATCTTGCTATAATTTGAGTTTTTATGTATTACAGGTATTGAAAATATTAAAGAAATAATAAGTAAGATAAATATACAAGCTAAAAATAAAACTATAGATCTATTCATTCTCATTTACCTCCCATAATTGTTTAATTTCTACATTTAAAATTTTAGCTATTTTTCTAAAATGCGAAAGTTTACAAACTTTATTTCTATTCAACTCCAAACGTCTTATGGTTTGAACTCCTATTTTAGTTTTATCCGACATTTGCTGTATTGTGAACCCTCTATATATTCTCCACTTCCTTACACAATTCTTTTTTAATCTTTCATTGTTTTTGTTTTTCATTAAATTAATCCTCCTTCAGATAAATTTCAATTTTTTCTGGACATTCTTCCATATATAAACCTTCTACTTCGTTTCCATGATTGTCAAAAAACTTATTATCTTTTTTTAATAAAATTTTAGAATAATTAGACCAATCAATATCACCATTTTGAATAAATGTTGGATTAGTTAATGTGACAAATTCAATTAATTTCTTATTATTTCTTTTTACTTTTACCTTTTTATCAAATAGCTTTATATCACATGACAAACTCTTCAAAACAAAACATTCACCATCATTTTTTAGATGGTCTTTAATTTTCATCATTTCATCTTTAATATTTCCGTAAATATTATTTTTTTCTTCTAAAAATAAATTATCAAGATCTTTGATTTTATTTTCAAGATCTTGAATTTTTTTTACGGCGACCTCCCTTATTCTTTGATAATCATTAGAAATTTCCTTTAGTTCATCAATTTGATTTTCAATGTTTAATGTTGCTTCTTTCATTTTTTTTAGTCCTCCATTTTAATATATTTTGTAAATTTAAAACATAATATCATATATTCATAATAAATGCAATATTGAAAAAAGAGCTGATTAGAAAATCAGCTCTTAACTATAACATAGATATTTGATTATTAGTTATCATATCGATTATAGTTGATTTCCCAATTATTTCAGCATATTTATTTATTTTATCATTGGTTAGTTTGTAAATTTCTTTAGCATTTTTATTATTATTTAATCCATCTTGAATACTTTTTTGTGCGGCTAATTCAGCAACACCTAAAAAATATAATTGCCTTTCATTCATTGAATCCCTTACTTTATTTGGCTTTATAGTAAAATCAAATAAATTCTTGTAAATCATTTTAGTAAAATTAGAATACAATAATTCAGGCTTTTTTACATATGTTGAATCGGGGTTATTTTCTTTTGTCATCTCTAATAGTTTTTTTAATATATCTGTAAATTCTTTTCTCGCTTGCTTTCCATTTTTTCTTTCTTTTAACCATTCTTCATTTTGTTGATTTACTTTTATTTGTAATAATTGTTTTCTCATTCTAAAAAATTCTTTTGTAATAAGTTTTTTAAAAGTTAACACCATATCTCCATCTTTTTTTAATGCTTTCATATTCATTATTAAAAATGTTAACTGTTGCTCATTTAAATATACAAATTCTAGCGGTCTTCCTCCAGTACTTTTTCCTTTTGAAAAGGATAAAGTCCCTAATTCTTCAAAATCTTTTTTGTAAGTATTTATTAAATTTATAATACTTTTATGTGTTCTTTTTAATTGCTCTGACACAATCAAACTTGTTGTTAACGGCTCATTATTTTTAATAATTACTAAGTTATTCATAATATAGTTACTCCTTACTTTTAGAATAATTATATTTTATCATATGTATTTTTATATTCCAATAAAAAAAAGAAGCAAAAAGCTCTCCTTTTTGAAACACTAATATATTAGATATTATTTAAAATTTAGTAGTAATATCCTCTTTTAATATAGTATGTAACATTTTGAACGTTCTTTTTTTTTCATAATCTCTATAATATCTACTATCAAAAGTATATATAAGATTTGAATTATTTAATACTTTTATTTACTCTTAGTTTTATTTCTTCAATTATCATTTCTTCAATGCCTTTCTATTTTTATAATCATTATACTTTTTTTGAGTCTGCAAAAAAATTTCCCTTCTTATCAAAAATTCCAAACTCTTTTTTAATTAAATTTAACTCATTCATAAACATCCTCCAAATAAATAAATCTTTGCAAGTATCCAAAGTTTGAGGGCTCGAATACTTACAAAGATTTTAAGTTATTTAGCAACTTATTTTAGGCCCTCAATCTAAAATAAATTACTAACATACTAATTATACACTAAATACTATTATATTCCAACAAAAAAAAGAAGCCAATTGCTTCTTTTTTTAACTTATATATATATTGAAATATAGGGAACTGATTATACACCAAAACTAAACCATAAATATATAATATCATAATTTATTTTATGTTTAAAGATGTAGCTATTTGATTTAAATATTTTGCCGCTAATTTACCAGCCTGCCCTCTTATTTTCACAGGGTATATATTATTAATAAATTCTTTTGACATGTCCTTCATTCCGTATTTTAACGCTAAGTCTATTAATTTATTTAAATGTTCCATATCACTTGCATGATAACCTATACTTTCATTATAAATCCTGTATTCAAAATTATCTGGATCATGCTTGAAATGATTTAATACATCTTTTTTACATATCCAATCTGGGAAAATTACTGGTTTTTCTAGTATCCAAGCTTCGTAAATTGTAGATCCTGCGTCTGCAATCACTACATCAGCGTCCAACAGCTCTTGAAATGTTGGAGTATGTTTAATGTTGCTGTTTAGCTTGCTTGTAGGATGAAGAGCCAACGATTTATCGTAACATTTTGGGATTCTGTTTATTAGCTCTAAACATTCAGGATATGAGCTTCTCCCATTATGAGTAGAATTATATCCATGAGTAGGCATCCAAACTATATAAGGCTTTTCATGTATATTTCTTTTTACTTCACCATTTAACAGAGGATCTAATTTTGTATATCCACACACAAAAATTTCACCTTTATAACCTGTTTTTCTCATTCTTTGTTCCCATGCAGGCCCTGGAACAAAAGCATATTTATAATCTTTAATATTTTTACCTATCCAATAATTCTTATCACCTATACCATGACTAAAAAATATATCATATGGTCCAACAGGAACTTTCATAAATTGATTTATTCTTTTGGACGAGAAAAACCTACAATTTATTGTTGTTAAAGGTCTATTGCTATATCCAGCATTTTTTAAATGTTGAATTATTGGATTTGAAAGTGCTTGTATAGCATATTTATAGGCTTCACCTGCGTGTTGACTTTGTATATCATAGCAAAAATTAAATCTATTACCATTGTGTTTAAGTCCTAAAGATTCAACAAATTGTTTATTGTTTGTCCTGTTGATTCTAAGCTGTTTAAAGCACCTTAAATTTCTAAAGGTGCTTTCAACAGGTGATAAATTTAACACAACTTCTTTAAATGGAGGAAATTTATAACCATCAACATTAATTTCAAAGTGTGCAGTATTTAAAACAATTACAGCCATATCATATTATTCCTTTCTAATAATTAAAATCTGTCCATCAAATTTATAACCATCTATTATTAACCGATAAATATATTCCCCTATTTCACTAGCTTGTAACATATTATCGAAATCGTCATCAGGATTTATATAATGTCTCATGTCTGTGTTTACTGCTTCTGGACATACACAGTAAACTTTTATTCCATAATCTTTTAATTCTTCTGCCATACTAAGACTAAAATTTATAATAGCTGCCTTTGTTGCCGAATAAGCTGCTCTTCCTGCTCTAGCTCCTAGTCCAGCTGTGGAAGCTATATTAATTATTTTACCTTTTATTTTTCTTTCTATACAATGTTTTATATATGCTTTTGAGCAATTGAAAACACCATGGACATTTACATCAAATTGTTTTTTCCAATCATAATGGGTTATTTCATTTATACTTCCCATCTTTATAATTCCTGCATTATTTATTAATACATCTATATCATTATCAATTAATATAGAATCTATACATGTACTTTTGCATATGTTTATATCACTGTTTACTCCAAATATTTTTACATCACTTGTTATATATTTTTCACAATGTTCGGTAATTGCTCTTCCTATACCCCTATTATTCCCTGTTATTATAATATTCATAAATACCCTCCGATATAACTAAATCTAATGGAGTAGTAATTTTAATATTACACTGTTCTCCTTTTATTACTATTGGCTTAGTATCACTGAAATTTATAACCAAAACAGAATCATCCGTAAAATTAAATAATTTCAATTCTTTAGCCTTTTCATGACAACTTTTAAGTAAATTTAATTTATACTTTTGTGGCATTTGTACTGGTCCACAAAAATCCCTATCAATAATACTTCCAAAATCTTGTATTATTGTAGCGAATAATGTATCCCTTGGCACAATAAAGTCACCTGTAAATTTTAAAACTTTTTTAATTAGATTTTCAGAACAAAATGGCCTTACAGCTTCCATTATTAAAACATAATCAGTTTTAATATGTTCAAGTGCGTTATATACTGAATTTTGCCTAGTTTCTCCTTTTTCAATTACTTTATAATTTTCTATGCAATAATTATTTAATATATTTTCAGTTTGATAAGAATTATTACATGGTATTATAATTTGTCCTATTTCTTCAATCTTTCTTAATGTTTCAAGTCCATATATTATTATAGGCTTACCTTTCAACCTTGCGAACTGTTTTGGATATCCCAAATCAGCTCTAACACCAGAGCCGCCTGATAAATAAATAACATCTATCATATTATTTTTCCTCTCTAAAATTATCCTTATTTTCTTCAATAAATTTCAACATTTTAACAAAACTCTGCATTCCTTCGAGATCTTGTCTTATAGAGTTAAAACATTCATAGTTATATTTATTGTAATCTCTTGAAGTTCTTAGATCATCAAATCTCTTTCTAAGTGTAGTTATTTTATTTATTATTTCATCATGCATTTTAACCAGCTCCCTATTATTCAATATTATTTATTTTTCTTTAATATCCATGCGAAATATTTTTCTAATCCTTTAATTAAATAGCAACTTCTTTTCTCAATTAATGAATATCCATTCTTTTCAAATATTTTTTTATAATCTCTTAAATTCAGTTCTATTAAAATAATATATTCACTTGCTATTTTAGTCATTTCTTTAAATATCCAATTGCTATCTACATGTACATGTTGAAGTACTGCCATAGTATAAATAGTATTGAATTCATTTTCTTTAAATTTTAAAATACAATCTTCAATAGCTGAATTTATAATTTTAGCTTTTAAATCAGGGAAAAATTCTTTTTGTTTTTCTACTGCTTCATTACTTATTTCAACACCTGTTAAATGTTTGTATCCATCAATAAACAAGCCGTTTAAATTTCTTCCACAATTACAACCAATTTCTAACACTTTTTTATTCTTAGGTACTTTATATTTAGCTAATAAGCTTAATAAATATCTAGTTCTTTGTTCTGTGTGAGGTCTAATATAATTTTCTGTTTTATTGTGGTCTTGTGGTGATTGCCAATAATTTAAACATTGTTCTAATGTATTTTTTTTAATATCATAATTCATAATTTAGATCTCCATTCTTTTATAGTATTATCACTTATTATTATTCTATCATCATTTTTGAATACATCTAATAATAATTTTATTTGTATTTTATAATCATGAATTAATTTGCCTTTTCTTCTTTTCTTTCCATCAACTCTTATTAATTTTTTTTCACAATCATCCCATTTTAATGTTTCTGCTGGCAATGAATAAAATGGATGATAACCTACAGAATAGAAGTCACAACCAACGATCTCTAATGATTTTATATTCATAGTCAATAGATGTAAAATAGAAAGTGTACTCATATTTGGATCACTTCTATTTAAAATTATTTGCAGTTCTCCAAGAAATTTATTAGTTACTGGTACTATATCAATTTGTTTATTTTGTCTTTTAGCTTTTTCAAAATCTGAATTTATTTTTATGAATTTGCCTAAAAATTGCTTATCTCTGTTAGATCCATTTAAAGGATCTCTTTTTGAAATAAAATATTTTATACCATCACTTTTTAACATTTGAATCCTGCCTAATTTAAACTTATTTGCTGTATAATGCAACATAGTATTTATAGCCCCTGTATGATATAAAATATCTGTTCTATTTCCTATATCTTCATGGTATTTTTTTTGACAAAAGACAGGATAAGATTGATTCATCCTTACAATTACATCGTTAGAGTTAATTTTTTTACCTAGTCCACTTCCTTTTAACAGCTTACTAGGCCCAACTAAAATAACTTTTTTGCCTTCTAAATATTTTTTATAATTAATTATATTTTCTTTGTAGTTCTGCATAACATCACTCCACTATTTTTCCTATTATTTTGACATATTCATTAAAAAGTAAATCAATCTTGTTTAAAATTTCTTTAGTTGTTTTAAATTCGCCATTAATTTCTTTTTTAATTGCATTTATTAAGAAATCAATATTTATATTACTTTTTTGTCCTAGCTCTGTAAGTAATAAAGGATCTCCTTTTATTTTGCTTGCTTCTTTTCTTATATAGTTAGAAACTGCGTGCATTCCAAGTCCTTCAAATGTAAGAAGATGTCCCCATCCACGTCCATCCTCAGCGATTAAAAATGATGGTTTTCTATTCTTCAAAAACCATTTATGAGCGTGAAGTCTAAATCCTACATGCATATCAATATTTTTATAATAATCTAAATTAGAAGAATCTCCAGACAGATTTACATACTTTTTATATAATCTTTCTTCTGGAAGTGTTTGATGAGTGGTTATAATAACTTTAAATCCTTCTTTTTGTAATATATCTTTTAACTTGTCAACTTCTTTGTAATGATTAATATTATGTGGAAGTGAAATTGCTATTTTTTCTATTTTGTAGCAATCTAAAGGCTTTTTTATTGTTCTATAACTAAATAAGGCAAGATCTCCATAAACTGGTACATCTAGTCCATTGTACTTTAAAAACTGTGATGTGAGAATATCTCTAGCGGTAACACAACTATTTTTATCATTTAAAAGATATTTTAATAATGCTTTTTCATATACATTCATTTTATTTTTTGTTTGTTCAATAGTCCCTGGATAAATGCACCAACTACATCCAAGAGCAAAAACAGGAATATTAAGTCTTATTGCTTTTTCAAGATATTTAATTCTAATATTTAGATTTTCTTGATGCTCTAATGATATTCTAAAGGCAGGCATTAAAATTTTATCATATTGTTTTAAATCTGTTCTCATAAACTTTTCTACTTTGTCAATTGTAGATTTCGCAATTGATACAATATCAAAAATTATTTCTTTTTCTGAATAATCTTTAATTAAATTTATCAATGACTTTACAATAAGATCATCACCTGAGTTTTTTAATCCATCAATTGCATAAGGAGTTAAAATTAATATTTTCATCTATTCACCTCGTTTTTTAAGTTCATCATAAAAATTAATAGTATCATTCATTTTAATATTAATATATTGTGCCTTATTAAAATTAAAATACATACTGTTATAATACAAACCTTCATAATATTTTCTATTTGGCAATGTTGTTATTTCTGCATTAAAATCCTGTATCATTCTTTGCCAGAATTTAATATGAGGAGAACATAAATAACATTCACCAAAAATATTATCTAAATTTAGAGAATAGAATCCCCATTTTAAAAGTTCATAAAAGGCAATTGTACCATATCCCTTGCCAACTTCTTCAGGATTAACAATTATACTTATTTCTCCCAACCTATTTTCCCATTGTATATTGACTATTCCTATACAAGCTATTAACTTTAATGATGTTACATATACATATAGTCCTAAAAATTTATGATTTGAATTTCTGCTACATATTTCATTATGATAAAAATTAGCTTGCATTTCTTTTGTTAATTTTTGAGTAGTTCTAAGTATATTACCATCAAGTTTATTTCTCCATTTTCTAACTACTTCAAAAGCTTGTTCACTCATACTATCTAATTTTAAATTCATGTCTAAATCCATATTCATTAAATTTATGTCCTTTCAAATTATACATTTTTATAATATCTGATACCTTTTTAAATTCTTCATAAGTATCTATACTCCATTTATCTTCAAATAGTGCTTGCCCTTCTACAGAATTATCTCCATGTGAATTAAATTCACCTATTTTATATTTGTCAGGATGATTTTTAAAGCATAAAGTTATATGTTCTATTTCTGTATCATCAGCATATTGATATATATCAATCAATGCTTTTTTTGTCATTACTTCAATATCAAGACCACTACAATAATTACCTTTATTATGCGAAAAATCACATTCATTTGACATATGATACATCATTATTTCATCAATTAAAGAAGGATGGAAAGCTAATAGAGGACAATCATGTGTTAATCTTACAATATTTTCTACCTGTTGACTTTTTCTAGTTTCTATTACTTCTATAGCTTTTATAAATCTTCCAAGTACATCATTACGATCTCCATCCCATGAATAAGTAAAAGCTTTATTGCTATACTCATTAACAAACTTAATATCTCTTTTATCATCTGTCGTAATAACTCCAACAAGATCAACGGTTTTAGCTTGTTTTCCTGCTAATATAACATAATCTAACAAACTCAAACCACATATATTAAAACTTGCCTTTCCCGGCAACCTACTAGAATCGATTCTAGTAGGTATTAAAACGATATTCATATTATTTATATCCCCATATCCTTTACTATACTTTGTAAATATTTTAAGATATCATCTGGAGTCTTACCACTTCCATTAATTATTTTACCATATAAGGTAAAATCAGATGTAGTCATAATACTTAAAGCTGCCAATAAATATTTTCCTTCAGATAAATTAGTGTTTACATTTTCCATCTTTAAATCTTTATCACTTAATAAACTTAATAATCTTTCTATATTATCGGGAGTATGTCCATCCCATTCTGGAGCTTTTTCAATTATTTTTATTCCATCAAAATAATTCCAACAATTCTTATGATAATGATAACTATATTGTCCATTAGGTGTATTTATACCTACGATAAAATAATCTTCAAACATTGTGTTATCATGATGTTTTCTACTTCTCCATGATGAATCTTTAAATGTTTTGCAGATGATACTAAAAAGTATCATTCTATGAAAGTACAATTCATCAAAAGTGTGATAACCATCAGATACTTTGGCAACATCAATTTTAAAAGTTTTTATCAACTCATTTAGATTATCTATATTTTTAATATTACATCCATTTTCTAAGTAATAAATTATATCCTCTATTTCATCAGATCTTAAACTTCTTGTTTCTCCACTCTTAAGATCTAATGACTCTTTTAATTTTTCTATTAAATCATTTTTAGGATATCTTTTTCTTTCTGGCTTATTCATATTACAATACCTCCATTAATTGTTTTGGTGTTCTTGCAAATTCTCCTGAATCCAATCCTGTTGAATCTACTAATTTATAATGCCATTCAACAACACTAGGACATAATGTTCTAAATAAGTTAAAATTAGTTGTATGATCTGAAATTAAACAACCTTGTTTTAATTTCATTTTTAAATAATCTTCCTCATTTGCTGGATATTTACTTACACACCACATTTGCCAAATATTAGATCTTTTCTTTACTTCATCAGAAAACAAAGGAGTACTACTTGAGACATAAACAATTATATTCAATGGTATAAATGGAATTAATTTATCTAACTTTCTATTATTTGCAATTTTTACAAATGGTATTTTTTGCATTAATAAAAATTCTAAAGATTTTTTGTCAAAAACTGAGGCAGTAACTTTATATCCAAGTCCTGTCCCATAGTTATATGCATAGTTAAAACAATCCCAAGATAATGGAATATTATCTCCTGCATTTTGAAACAATTGCCATTTTACAATTATTTCATGTTTGTCTTTATCTATTTCTTTTAATTGATCATACATCTTTTTTATGTATGATTTTGAATTTTTGCAAGTGTTTCCACTCCCAAAATCTAATATAATTCTACTCATTATTTAAATCCTCCATACTAATTTGGTTAAACTCTATATTAGGCAACACTTCTTTAAAACCTAAACTACTTGACATTTCTAATAGTTTTAAAATATATCTTAGATCCCCATTTCTTTAATAATACTATTCATGCTATTTTCCCAATGTATAATTTTACTTATAATATAATTCTGTTCTCCTTCAGATAATTTATAAAACATTGGTATGCTTACAATTTGGTCATAAATACTGGCTGTATAAGGACAATTTACATTTCCTCTATTATGATATGAGTGATCATAAACAGGAGGATAATGAACTATACAACTTATACCCTCATCATGCATATACTTTATAAATTGTTCTCTATTGTTTACCTTAAGTATAAATAAATGATATACATTTTCATTTGATTGTTTTATTAATTTTACATTTACCATATTTTTAAAGGCCTGTATGTATTTCTTAGCTATTATTTTTCTAGCTGCTATAAACTTATCTATTTTCTTTAATTGACTTATTCCTAAAGCTGCGTTAATTTCTGCCATTCTATAGTTGTATCCTATATGTAATTGCATATTATCAAATACCTTATATCGTCCATGATTTCTAAATGCCTTTATTAAGGTGTCATAAAATAAATTATCTGTCAAGACTGCTCCGCCTTCACCTGTTGTAATATGTTTCACAGGATGAAAACTATAACATATTAAATCAGGACGATTAATTTTAGAATTTTTCTTTATTGCTCCTAAGGCATGACAGCTATCAGATATAAAAATTAAATTATGTTTATCACATATATTTCTTATAAATCTATAGTCAACTAATTGTCCACCCATATCAACCGATATTACTGCTCTTGTTTTCTCATTTATTAGATTTTCTGCTAAATAAGGATTTATAAGTAAATCTTCCCCCACATCACAAAAAACAGGTTTTGCTCTCATATAACAAACTGCGTTAGCTGTGGCTGCGAAGGTAATTGATGGAACAATAACTTCATCACCTGACTTTATTCCTGCTGCGAACAAAGCACAATGTAACGCAGCCGTTCCAGAATTTACTACTGAGCAATTTTTAAAACCTGTATATTTTTTTAATTCATCTTCAAATTGATCAATAATAGGTCCACCTGTCAAAGATTCTCCCTTTAAAACATCAACAACGGCTTTTATATCATCATCATCTATATACTGCTTTCCATATCCAATCATAATATTCCATTCCTCATTTCTTCAATAGTTAGAATATTGTCTTTATTGCTAGAATCATAATTAGAATTATAAAAAATCATTGACTCTTTATGTTCCCAATTATCATAATCTTTATCTAACTCCCAACTGTTTTTATAAATTTTAAAGAAATTTTCTTTAAAATCTTTAATTTTTAAAGCTCGCTGTGTTTCTTCCCTACTGATTAACACCTCGTGAAGTTTCTCTCCTTGTCTTTTACCAGTGATTTCTATATTATCAAAAGATGTAAACATTAAAGCAAGTTCTTTTAATTCCATAGTTCTCACCTCTGGAACAAAAATTTCTTCCCCTTTCATCAAGTTTAGAGATTGCAAAACAAAATACACAGCACTTTCTATTGTTATCCAAAATCTAGTCATATGTAAATCAGTTAAAGTAATATTTCCATTCTCTTTTAACTGTTTTCTCCACAATTCGACTACACTTCCTCGGCTGCCTATTACATTTCCATATCTTACACATGAAAACTTTGTATCATTGCTTCCAGAATAATTATTACCATATATAAATAATTTTTCCATCACTGCTTTTGTACAACCATATAGATTTATTGGCAATACTGCTTTATCTGTTGATATTGCTAAAACTTTTTTAACACCTCTGTCAATTGCTGCATTTATAATATTTTGAGAGCCTAATATATTTGTGTTTATTGCTTCGAATGGATTATATTCACATGATGGAACGTGTTTTTGAGCTGCGGCATGTATTACATAATCTATTCCTTCAAAAGCTCTATACAATCTATCTTTGTCCCTAATATCACCTATTAAATATTGTACTCTATCATCGTTGAATTTTTGAGACATTTTCCATTGTTTACATTCATCCCTAGAGAATACATAAACTTTTTTGATCTTTTCTTCTAATACTCTTTTTATAAATGCATTTCCAAACGTACCAGTTCCACCAGTGATTAATATTTTTTTATTATTTAAATATTCCATATATTTTATCCTTTCTCAAATAAAAAAGAAGTTTTATAAATCCAAATTTCGCAGCTCGAATTTATAAAACTTCTTATATACTATTTTTATATAGTTTGTACTGGCTGCGATTCAGTACAAACTATATAATACATAAATAATACTATATATTTAATATAAATTCAATCCCTCAATTAAAAAACCTAAATGTAAGCTTTCAAGTTTTTTAATTTCCGTAGCTGTCATTTTACCAAAAAAAGCTAACAAGCTTGGAAATGGAGCTGCATGTTTACAACCTTCAAACTTTAAACGCCCCTTTATAAACAATATATGATTCGCATTTATTGTAAAATCATGAAAATATATTGTTTCTGTTCTAGATGGAGTTAATAAAATCTGTTTAGATTTACTTCCCCATGACTTAGCTATCCATTTATCTATATCCCTACCATATGGAGGGTTTAACCATCCCCATCCTTTATAAAGCCAAGGATCTTCAAGTGAATTATCTTTAATTGATAAATATTTTTCACATTTATAATTATTTTCATCAGCTGCGAGATCTATCTTAAATTTAAATATACTATTGAGCTGTGAAAACAAATTATCTGGAGTTTCATAATCATGTTTATTGCTGCTAAACATACAATCGTTCAAGTTTTTTCACCTCCTAATATTTCTTGCAATTCTTTTATCCTGCATATAGTACATAAGCCATTTTGACTATCATATGTTTTCTTTGTTATATATTTTCCACATCTTTTACACTTTTCCCATTGTGTCTTTTCTTTCATATTAACTAATCCTTTCTAAATATCATTTATTTGATTTAATCTTTCTATATTTTTATCAGTATTAAAATTATGTCCAAATACAACATACCTTACTTTTGATAATGCCCAATCATATTTACTATGTTTCTTTCCCATAAAAAAGGTACTTGCCCAAGGAGTACCATTGGGCGAAAAATATAAATATAATGGTTTCCAAATAGGTTTATTAATATAAAAAACAGGTAATGGCAAATTAAAACATATATATCCATATTTTTTAGTTTTTATTACAATAGCCCAATTCATAGCATTATGTCCATGTATAGTAATATTTTTTATTGAAATACTTCCTGATAAGTATTTATCAAAAAATATTCCAAAGTTTTTTCATATTTCATTAATCAATATAATCCTTTCTAAATATAATAAAATCTATATTTATTAAAAATATCTTTATCAATTATACTTTCAATAAGTTCAATATCTTTTTTATAAACATCTTTAAAAAAGATATTGGCCATTTTCTTTTTTATGTTAAATAAAAGTTTTAATAAGTTATCAGTTTCTTTAAAATTATTAGATAATAAATAAAAGTTTTTACCTAATATTCCAAATTCATCAGTTAAATAATATTTATCCTCTTTAATATCTAGATGATAAAATGTATTATAATTGGTATTCAAACAAATTATTTTTTGTTCTACTATTCTAGTATAATGAATTATTTTATCATCATAAAACCATATATTTTTATTTAATATATCTCTCCCCATAGGTAAATTATTAAAATTATCTTTTATTATCTTATTGTCACATGTTATAAAAATCCTACTCAATGCTTTCAACTTTCCTTTGTATTTGTAAAAATGAATATAACATACCATCTTTAAATAATGAACTTTCTATTTTGTTAATGTCCTCAATAGAATCATTAACAAAATTTATAAGATTGTTTATTTCGTTATTTAATCTTTCAACTTCTTTTTTTTCTAGTTCTAGTAAATTTTTTAATGCTTCATTAGCTTCTTTTTCCATATCATACATTTTAAATCACTCCTATTATATTTTTTAACTTTCTAACTGAGAATTCCCCCACTTCTAAAGTGGTGGAATGAATCAGATTTTTATTGTTTTTTCTGGTTATGTTTATTATAGCATATATGCTATAATAAACATAAGTTCTTTGATAACTAGATATATATGGGTGCAAATAGTAATCTGTATTTGTGTAAAATATCTACAGTAATCGTCGTAGGTACTAGCGAAAACCAAGCTTATAGTATCTACACTCGTAAAAATTATTTGTCAGGGAAGGGACTTCCCGTTGAGCCTGGGTAAACTTGTTCGGT
>Ga0265293_10001081_pt1 | contig 61200 bp, 54 predicted proteins | sample Munlanlewell138R_FD_192505 | JGI IMG/M metagenome (GOLD analysis project Ga0265293, IMG submission 192505) | Leachate microbial communities from a municipal landfill in Southern Ontario, Canada - Leachate well 138R | ecosystem: Engineered > Solid waste > Landfill > Unclassified | place: Canada...
GCTTTAGGTGGATTGAGTCCGATAAAATTTTGCGATTTTTCCCTTAATGGGAGTACTCCCATTAAGGGAAAAGAAATATCTTTGTTACATTATAATAAACCACTGTCCTAAAAATGGGAAGCTTACATTATGAAAGTATCTATAATAATAATTAATTTTAACACTGTCGTTTGCAAAATTTAAACTATAGACAAGATAATTTCTTTTTGAAAAAAATAATATAATAATTATGGGCATAAATATTATTTCTAATAATAAAAATGCAAAGAATAAATTAAAATTTCCATAATTCAGCATTAATCCAAATAACAATGAACAAATAATAATTAGTTGATATACTATTAAATTCCTAATAGACATCCAAATCCTCTTATTTATTGATATATTTTCTAAATCTATTTTGAATAGCATATTTATAAACTAATTGTATCTCCTGCTTTAATAAAATCGGCATCTTGAATGTTATTTTGAAATGTAAATATAGGGAATTTCTCGTACTATTTCTTTTGTCTTGATATAAAAAAATCAATAAAACACTGTCCTAATTTTGGGGAGTATTTCAGGGGTTAGGTATCTGAAAATTCTATTTTAACAAAAAAATCTCTTCCTTCAGCATAATGCAATAATTCTTTTTTGTGAAATCTACCGATAATTAATGCTGGATGCGTATTAAACGTTTGAGCAAATTTTTGAATGTTTTCTATAGTTAAAGGGTTAGTACTTAATACCTCCCTTTCTTCTTCTTTTGAAAATGTCCATTCTATAGCAAAATTATTTGCCTCTTCTTCTTTTTGAAAATCTGTTTCTGAGTATTCAATTTCCTCTAAAAAAATATCTTTTTTACCATGCAATATAATATGTCCTGCTTCGTGAAAAAAAGTGAACCAAAAACGATCATTTACTTTATACCTACCTGTTAATTGAATTAAAGGATTGTCGCCAATCCAACGGGTAGCACCACTTAAAGGTGCCTTTTTAACACAAGGCGTGTGAACTACTTTTACCCCACAAGTCAAACATAATTGTTGTAATTGTTCAAAAAAATCGTCGGGTTGTTTCGCCATTATGGTTTTAATATCTTTCAACGTTTCTTTAAATTTAGCTTCTGAATATGCCCCACAATGTAACTTTTTTGCTTGTATTTCGCCCTGTCTTATCCAAGCAGATATAGCGTGTGGCTCTTTGGTGTGTGCTAAGGATATTCGAAATGCTACTTTTAACTGCTGATTAAAGAAATAATCTTCCCAAGCATTAGGAGAGCTTACGCCAAAAAAATGTAGCAGTTCTGTTATTTTTTCCTCCGACTTTGATTTCGAACTAATCCAACCTAATTTAACCATATCGGCAATAGGGAAATGCTTTGCCCAATTTTCTGCTTCTTTAATAGCTAATGCTCTTTTTTCTCGAGCTTTATACTCATCATAACGAAATTGCTTCTTTAACCAAAAGTTGGCAGGTATTTTTAATACACTTTCAAAAAGAACAGCCATCTCAGAAGTTAATGAGCTATCACCTTTTATTATTGCAATAATTGTTTTTTCGGGTTTTCCTGTTCGGACAGCAAACTCCTTTGGACCCATTGTTAGTTCGCGTAACTTTTCAGCTAAAGTTTCACCTGGGTGAAAAACAATATCTGGTTTGAATTGATTAATGGTAGTCATAATTATTACTTTTTTAATGATAATTAACTATTTCTATAATCTCTACTCCTACAATTTCAATCCAAATAAATTGACCATCGGCGTTTGTAGGAATAGGTTTTTCTTGTGGTATAAATATTAAACGATAAGGTTGATCAAGCTCACAAGCCCATTGTCCTTTTCTATTGCCAGACAATTCATGAAAATTACCTGGAAGATATCTCACATTTTCAAGATTTTCTGCATCTAAAAGGTCGTTAAGTCTTTTTAAATATAACTTTCCTCTTATTTTCCCAAGCTCTTTCAAGCATTTTCGGCTATCATTCGCTAATTTTTCTAACTTCTTATATTTGAATTTTATATCCACTACAAAGATAGTTGTTTTTTTATTTTAATTTACACTAAATGTAAGTTATTTTTTTATAATTTTTATTTTCTGTTTTTCGATTTTGCAATAAAGCATCGCACACATAGTAGGTGCTTTGCATGGCGGAGTTTTTCGGTATTACGTGTTTGGCTATTCTGTTACCCATGGCACTGTATTCAAATTCTATATCTGGTTTGTTTGAACTTTCTGTTCGCTTCAAATATACTACTTCCCTCGATACGTGCCAACGTATTTCTTCGGTTTCTTCCTGGCAAAATTCTGCATGTTTGTTAATTGACTATATCCAGACAAAAGCAATTTTGTATTATTCCTCAGGAATTGCTTCTTTAATCCCGAAGGGGGAGCTTACATTCCAAAAATTTAAGCGTTTTTTTACGTAGAACTGACATAAATTTAATGTATTTTTGATATTTCAACTCCTAATAGTATATATATGAATTATATTCTCTTTGATTCTCTAAGCTGGAACGATCTAAAACCGCTCACTTTTACGCGTCCAATTGCGGAGTTGCGATGCGGAATTCTTACAATTCGCGAAAAGTGGAATTTGTATTTGAAAACGGAATGTTCGTATAAAACGCAGGCGTATTTGCAGCAAAAATTCCCACTGCATCTGCAAAATAATAATGTGTATATTAACGCACAATGTTTACCAAATGCTTCGCTAATTGCCGAAATACGTGCTCTTGATATCAACAGTGTGTTAATGCAAAATGATACTGTTATTGCGCTGGCGTGTACAGGTGAGTTTCCTGAAAATGTTGATAATTTTACGCATATTCAAACAAAATCAGAATGTGCTCAAATTCTTTTTCCTTGGCATATTTTTTTGCTGAATACATCTGAAATAGAATCTGATTTTGAGCTGCTTACAAAGGGACGAACATCGCAAGTTCTGTCTGAAACAAATAGAGTTATTGCGCCGCATAATATTTTTGTTGAAAAAGGTGCTTCTGTTGAATGTGCAACTTTAAATGCACAAACAGGTAAAATGTATATTGGTGCAAATGCACAGATTATGGAAGGGGCACTTATTCGCGGTCCGTTTGCTTTGTGCGAACATTCTTCTATTAAAATGGGTGCGAAAATATACGAAGGAACAACTATTGGTCCGCATTCAAAAGTGGGAGGTGAGGTGCAAAATTCTGTGATTTTTGGATATTCAAATAAAGGACATGATGGGTATCTTGGCAATTCTGTGATAGGTGAATGGTGTAATTTGGGTGCCGATACAAATAATTCCAATCTTAAAAATGATTATTCTGAGGTAAAAGTATGGAATTATACTACGCAGCGATTTAAAAAAACGGGTTTGCAATTTTGTGGACTTATTATGGGTGATTATTCTAAATCGGCTATTAATACTATGTTTAACACCGGAACGGTTGTGGGAGTGAGTGCAAATGTGTTTGGTGCAGGTTTTCCTCGAAATTTTACTCCATCTTTTTCATGGGGTGGACCGCATGGATTGGACGTATATCCGCTTGCAAAAAGTGTTGCTACTGCTCAAAGGGTGTTTGAACGTAGAGGAAAAATATTTTCGCAGATAGATAATGACATTTTAGCATATATTTTTGCAGAAACAGAACAATTTCGTCGATTTTAACAGCCGTTTTGCTTTGGCATAGCTATTGCCTTTGTACTATCTGATTTTTTTAATATAAAAACATGACAAATTGACGACACTATGGATGATTCGCAAAAAAATTCTTTATCAAATACTTTATACCTCGATATGATTGGCGGAGATTCGGAAATAATTCCTTTATTTTCTGAAGATGATAATTTAGATTTTAATACAATTTCGGTTCCGGAATCATTGCCTATATTACCACTTAAAAATGCAGCTCTTTTTCCTGGCATTGTTATGCCAATTACGGTGGGCCGAGAAAAATCGATCCAACTTATTCGCGATTATAATAAAAAGTCTAAAATAATTGGAACGGCAACGCAAACTAATCCTCTTGTAGAAGATCCTATACGCTCTGATTTATATGACACGGCAACAATAGCTCAAATTGTACGTATTCTCGAAATGCCTGATGGTACCACAACTGTTATTTTACAAGGAATGGGAAGAATTTCTATTCACGAGCAAATTCATACAGAACCATACCTTTTTTGTAGAACAGAAATTAAAAAAGATATTAAATCTGAAATTGATGAGGAGTTTTCTGCAATTTTGGCTACGCTTAAAGATATGGCTCTGAAAGTTATAAAATTGTCTGTGAACATTCCAAAAGAAATAACGTTTGCTATTAAAAATATTAATAATCCGCTTTTTCTTATAAATTTTATAGGAGCAAATACCGAAATTGCACTCGATCAAAAATTGGAATTGTTAGGGGTAGATGTGGTTAAAGACAGAGCTACATTACTTATGCAGTTTCTTGCACAGCAAATACAAATGCTTGAAGTGAGAAAAGAAATTTTATTGAAAACGCGAAAAGATATTGACCAACAGCAACGCGATTTTTTTCTGCATCAACAAATTAAACAAATTCAAAGCGAACTTGGCGAAACCTCTATAGAGCAGGAAATTCAAGAAATTCGAGAAAAAGCTGAATCAAAAAAATGGTCAAAAGACATACAAAAACATTTTAATAAAGAACTCGATAAACTTTCGAGAATGAATGCACAAGCTGCCGAACATTCGGTGCAATATAATTATGTGCAAACACTTTTAGAACTTCCATGGGGCGAGTATTCTGAGGATAATTTTGATTTGGAACATGCACAGCAAATTCTTGATGATGACCATTATGGACTCGAAAAAGTAAAAGATAGAATTATTGAGCATCTTGCGGTGCTTAAATTAAAGGGAGATTTTAAATCGCCTATTCTTTGTTTGTACGGACCTCCGGGAGTGGGTAAAACCTCGCTTGGAAAATCTATTGCTCGTGCTCTTAATCGTAAATATTGCCGCATTTCTCTCGGTGGATTGCACGATGAATCGGAAATTCGAGGACATAGAAAAACGTATATAGGTGCTATGCCCGGACGAATTATTCAAAATTTTAAAAAAGTCCAAACCTCAAATCCTGTGTTTGTTTTAGATGAAATTGATAAGGTGGGTAAGGATTTTAGGGGCGACCCAGAATCGGCTTTGTTAGAGGTGTTAGACCCTGAGCAAAACAACTCGTTTTATGACAATTATTTAGAGCTTGATTATGACTTGTCTAAAGTTATGTTTATTGCAACGGCAAATAATGTGTCTAATATTAGTTCTGCACTTCGTGATAGAATGGAATTAATTGATGTTTCGGGATATATTATAGAGGAAAAAGTGGAAATTGCTCGCAGGCATCTTATTCCAAAACAACTTGAAAATCATGGGCTACAAGCTGAAAACACCTTGGTTTTTCCCGAAAATGTGATTGAATATATTGTTTCAAATTATACGCGCGAATCGGGAGTTCGTACACTCGACAAAAAAATTGCAAGTATTGTGCGTGCAACTGCAAAAAAACTTGTGATGAATCAAACATTTTCTCAAACTTTGAGTGTTGAAGATGTGCAAGAAATCCTTGGTCCCGAACAGTTTTCGCCCGATATGTATCAAGGAAATGAAACCCATGGCGTGGTTACTGGTTTGGCGTGGACAGCAGCAGGGGGCGATATTTTATTTATAGAAACGAGTTTAAGTCAAGGGAAAGGCAATCTTACACTTACTGGAAATTTGGGTAATGTAATGAAAGAATCTGCCACAATTGCATTAGAATACACAAAAGCACATGCACAACAATTTGGTATAAAACCCGAAATTTTTGAAACTACAAATGTTCATATTCATGTGCCCGAAGGTGCTATTCCTAAAGACGGTCCTTCGGCTGGTATTACTATGGCTACTTCAATTGTGAGTGCATTTACAAAGCGTAAGGTAAAAGAAAGAATTGCTATGACAGGCGAAATTACGCTGCGTGGTAAAATATTGCCTGTTGGTGGTATTAAAGAAAAAATTCTTGCGGCAAAACGTGCTGGTATTCACGAAATTATTTTGTGTGCCGATAATAAGAAAAATGTAGATGATATTGCACCAAAATATCTTGAAGGTCTAAAGTTTACTTATTTGTCAACTATTCATGAAGTTATTGATGTAGCATTGCTTAAAAATACTAAGAAATCGTAAATTATTCTGTTTTATTTGCAAAATAATGTGTTATAATACCTGCTTTTGAATTGCCTATTACATCTGCAATTTCTTGGAATTGTGCGTGTTTTATATTTTGAATAGACTTAAATGTGCTTAGCAATAGTTCTGCTGTTTTTATGCCAATACCCGGAATAGTGGTTAGTTCACTTTGTATAAAATGTTTTGAACGTTGATTTCTATGATGCGTTATGCCAAATCTATGGGCTTCGTCTCGCATGCGTTGTATGAGTTTTAACGATTCGCTTGTTTTATCTAAATAGATTGGAACAGAATCGTTTGGAACATATATTTCTTCGAGTCGTTCTGCAATGCCAATAAGCTGTACCGTATGATAAATGTTAAGTTCTTTAAAAATTTTTACCGCACTGCTCAATTGTCCCTTGCCGCCATCAACAATAACTAATTGTGGAAGTTCTTGATTTTCTGCAATTAACCGTGTGTATCTACGGCGAATAACCTCTTCCATAGAGGCAAAATCATTTGGTCCTGTAACTGTTTTAATATTAAAATGACGATAATCTTGTTTGCTTGGTTTTGCTTGTTTAAACACCACGCACGCCGCCACAGGAAACGCTCCTTGAATATTTGAATTGTCAAAACATTCTATGTGATTTGGCATCATAGGAAGCTGTAAATCATATTTGAGAGTTTCTAAAATTCGTTTTGCATGTCGTTCAGGATCAACTCGTTTTAAGTTTTTAAGTTGTTCTAATTTGAAATATTTTGCATTTCGTTCAGAAAGTTCAAGAAGTTGCTTTTTTTCGCCTCGTTGCGGTGTAAAAAAATTAATATCGTTTAAGGTAAAATCAGGCTTAAACGGTACAATAATTTCGCGTGCAGTACTTGGGATTTTTTGTCGTATTTCGGTAATTGCAATACCTAAAAGTTCTTCGGGAGATTCATGTAATTGTTTCTTAATTTCAATAGTGTGCACTTGTATCACCGCACCGTTTATTACCTTTAAAAAATTCACAAATGCAGTATCCACATCATCTAAAATTGAATATACATCAATATCTGTAAGAGCAGGATTTACAACAGTTGATTTACTTTGATATTTTTCTAATAGGGCGATTTTATTTTGTATGTGTGCTGCTTCTTCAAATTGTAATAAATCAACACAGTTTTGTAATTTTGAACGTAAAACCTTTAGAATTTCTATAGTATTTCCTTTTAAAATAGTTGAAATATCGCGTATGGTTTGAGCATACGAATCCTCGGTTTGTAGCCCCACACATGGACCTTCACAATTTTTAATATGATATTCTAAACAGACTTTATATTTCCCTTTTGCAATTTCCTTTGGTGCAAGATTAAGAGAACAATTACGAATTTTATATAATTGCCGAATCATGTCCAATAAAATGCGCGACATACGAACATTTGCATACGGACCAAAATATGTAGAACCGTCTTTTTTCATTGTACGTGTGTGAAAAACACGAGGAAATGGTTCGTTTTTAATTATAATCCAAGGATATGTTTTATCGTCTTTGAGCATTACATTGTAACGTGGACGATATTTTTTAATCATATTATTTTCAAGAAGCAATGCGTCTTGTTCGCTCGAAACAACAATATGTTGAATAGAATTTATTTTTTTTACCAACACACGCGTTTTGGCATGTTCGTGTTCTTTGTTAAAATATGATGCAACACGTTTTTTTAGATTTTTTGCTTTTCCTACATATAACAGCGTATTTTTCGTATCATAAAATTGATATATTCCCGGCTTTTCGGGCAAAACCGCAACAATGTCTTTCAGTGCTAAAATATGAGAATTACTCTTGTTTTGCATCCATGTTGAGTTTATATAATTTAATATACTTTAAAAACACCTCATGAGCAGAGCTTTTGCACACAACATATCCTACATATCCATCAAGAAAACCAGCCTGAAAAAAATAGGTGCGAATAAATCTCCATAAGGGATACATAAGTATTTGAATCCAGTTGGAACGTATTCCTTTTTCAAATTTTGATTGTGCTGAAATACTCGAAAAATAGTTCATTTGTTGGCTATATTGTTCAATAGACTGAGCAGTATAATGAAGTAAATTTCCCGATAAAAATCCGAGAGATGCATGTTCTTGTAAAATAAATCTATCGTGAGGATTAGAACCGCCCCACTGTCCTTTTGTGCGATTCCATAAACGTAAACTTTTATCAGGATACCAACCGCTGTGTTTTACAGGAATTTCGCAAAAATGATTTAATCTATTAAATGCATATCCATCAAAAAGTTGCTGTTTTTTAACAAGAGCAATGTTTTCTGTAAGTTCTTCAGAAAGAGCCTCATCAGCATCAAGTGACAATACTAAATCGTGTGAACACATATCTTTTGCAAAGTTTTTTTGTTGAATATGTCCTTCAAATACATGTTCAATAAATCGAACATTAAATTGTTCACACAGAGATTTTGTAGCATCAGTTGAAAACGAGTCAACCACCACAATTTCATCGGCTATTGGCATAACCGAACGAATACATCGTTCAATATTTTTTTCTTCGTTAAACGTAATTATAGCAACCGAAAGTTTTTGCATACATCGTGATTTTTTACAAGATATACCAAAGATAGAAATTTTTCCTTTGCTACAGATTTTATCTTCTTCTTTTTGTAAAAAACACCACTTGTTTTGTACGGAAAAATACGTATGTTTGCCGCACGTTTTTATCCGCATAATAATTTAAAATATGAAAGTAACAACCAGGAAACTCGTTTTTTATATATGCATTATTTGTATGTGTATATCATTCAAAAGTTTTTCACAAATTGGCAATAGAAGTCTAACTTGTAGTTTTTCTAAATCTGACTATAAAGTTGTTTTTGATAACCGAATTAATCTTTCTTATTATTTTGCAGCATCAAGGTTTTCGCGAACAGGTGCATTTGTTAAATATCACTGGGTAACAGCAAAAAATTCTGGAACTTCTTATGCAACGAGTTTTGGCCTTGCAAATAATGTATATGTACTTCCATTTTTTGGTGTTTCACCATCAAGGTTTGGATTGTTTGTTCCAATTGATATAGGTTTTAAGACAAATATTAGAACTACTATTTCTGAATCTGACACATTTTTTTGTTATGCATATGGTTTAGGTGCTCAATTTTATTTGTTTAAAAAAACTGCTGTTTTTGGACAAATTACAAATGCTTCATTTCGTGTATGGCAACCATATTATACTGTGGGAGTAGCATTTGTATGGTGAAATAAAAATAAATAAATGTGTGCGAAATTATTTCATTGACTTAGAAATGGCGTTACATAATCAAAAAATTATATGTTTTGTAGTTAAAAATCATAATGAAGAATTAATACATTAAGATGAAAAGGTTTATAACAATAATAGCATGTATTCATTATGTTTTGATGCACTCTGTTTATAGTCAGTCAAATAGCGTTTCATTTGAGAATAGTTTTCAAATAGGCATTTCAAATATTTCTTTTAATCGTGTATATTATCTAATAATAGAAGACGATTCCCTTAATATATATTCAATACCTGATGCCGTTATTAGTTATTCCTTACATTATAATAAAAAAATGAATTCGTATATCGACTATAGTTTTAGATATGCAATTCATCCTTTACACAATTTTTCTGTTGGAAATTATATAAATATTTTACCAATATTTTTTTCAAAACCAAGTAGAATTAACTTATATGTGCCTATTCTTTTTGATTTTAATTTGGATTTGATGCAAAAAAACAAGTTTAAAATTCATGCATACACATTTGGATTAGGGACATCATTGCGTATAAAAAATCATATTGGAGTTCACTTGGAATATAAATATACTAAATCAAATATTTTAGTCTACAAACCTTACCTCCAATTTGGCGTTTCATATAATTGGGGTAAAATAAAAGATGAGTAAATAATTTATCAACGGGTATAGCACATACCCGTTGATTTTTTTTTAAGTATTTTTACTAACCCATTGTATAGTATAAAAATTCACATATTTTTGCAGCAACAAAATAAACCAAAATAAACCAAAATAAACCTTTAAATTTTTAAAAAAGATGAAACAAACAAACAAACATTATTTTGCATTAATTGCAGTAGCTTTCGTAACTTTTTTTAGTTCTTGTAATAAACAAACAGATATTGAACCGCAGTTCGAAAAATATCTTTCATTTGCATCAGTAGAAGAATACAATACTACGCTATCCAAAGTGTTAGAAATGCCTGAGGAAGAACGCCTTGCATGGGAAAAACAACAAGGATTTACCTCCTTTGTAACTGTAAGCAATGAAATGTATGAAACCGTTGCCGAAAAAGGACTTACTTTAGAGCAGTTACAACAAAAAATTGAACCACTTTCTGAATACCTTATGTTAGAGCAGGAAGAATCGGGAGATTATGTTTTATTACATGCTTTAGAAAGCACTCCTAAACGTTTTTTGTGCAATGTTAATAGGATTTTTAAAATAGAAAATACATTATATAAAGTATTTGAAGATAACATTGTAATGTGCAATGAAAAGCAATATAAAACACTACTTTCACTTAATGAAACTAATTATAGTGCAGTTATTGATGATGACTTTCAATTAATGTTTACGGAAAGTGAATTGAAAGATGACCAATACAATGTAACTTTAAATGGAATGACAATGGTTACGCCCATAAATTCTTATAGATATTTACTTGAAAGACGAAATGATAATGGTTCAAATAGAACAAGAATTAGAGTTGGATTTGATGTTACAAGAATTCAAGATAATAAATATAATTATCGTTTAACAGGACCTCTTTGGGGTGAAGCAAAACCATATAAAAGAGTTTTAGGAATTTGGTATGAAACAAACAGAACTATAAATTGTGAATTTAAAATAATTATTGATGAATATAATACAACTAATCAAGAATGGATTAGAAAACCTTATTATTATCGCCCTAATTCTCAAAATACAAAAACAATTTATTATACTTTTGATAATTTTACTGTTCATTATTACACATCTATTCCAAATCAAGAGCCAACATTTTCAACATTTTTTTATAGACGACATATTGGAGCATTAGATTGTAGAGCTAGAACTCCAGATACTGATTTTGCTGAGTTATCATATAATAATCAACTTATTAATTTTTAAAAAAAGTAATGTATGCGAATATGTATTGCTTTTTTAATTATAGTTCCGATGTGTTTATTTTCTCAAAATAATATTAATCATATTTTGGAATTGGATTATTCAAGAAGAACAGTAGATAATTCTTATTATTATACAAAAATAAGAGATTCTAGTGATTGGGGCTGGTCTGAAGAAATAACCGATTCTTTGATAGTTAACAAAATAAAATACAATACACAAACATTGTTATATTCATTTAAAATAATTGACAACATTTATATTGGATCTTTTATTGAAAGAGATAAATCAATAGATGGAATTTTGTTTGGAATTCACCAGAAAATCAACATCACACAATTATTGTTAAAGAAAAAAGAAGCACGATTAATTTTTTATTTTAATACAGGAACAGCTTTTACATTTTATAATAAAAAGTTTTCTTTTTATACGAAAAGAAATTCATTAGTATTAGAAAATTATTTTGCCAGTATTGAAACAACTTTACAAATCAGCAAACATATTGGAATGCACACAGAACTAAAATACTTTGCTGATACGTATATTGATTCGCGGCATCCGTTATTTTTACAATTCGGCATTTCATATAATTGGGGCAAAACAAAAGATGAATAAATAAGTTCTTAACGAGTATATGTTAGTAAGGTGTTTTTTTTATATAATTGAACAATGTAATTTTTCATGAAAAACACTATTCTTTTTTTTATTCTTTTGGTTTCCCATATGTCTTATGCTCAATTGAGTATAAATAAAATTAACACACATATATCTTATACCTCTAAAGACGAATATTTTAAACCATTACATTTTACATTTATATCACATTCATTTGTTGGAAAGATAACTATAGAGTATAATAAATATTTTGAAAGTGGATTGTTTGTGGGAAACACAATGTATAATAAAAACGAACAATTTTCAACATTTGATTCTAAATATGTAACATCATATACCTATTTTGGAATTAATCATTCGTTTTTTATATTTCCAATATGTAAAATCAAAAGTAATCGATTTCAGGTATATGTGCCTTTAAACCTTGGAGTTTCATATATGAAATTTCCAAATAATATAATAACAGCCTCAAAATCATTTTTATATTCATATGGAATAGGCACTTCTTTAAACATTATAAAAAGGATGAGCATATTTTTTGAGTGTGAATTTAATAATAGAGTTAGTATCTCATCTCCCTACCTCCAATTCGGCATTTCATATAATTGGGGTAAAATAAAAGATGAGTAAATAATTTTATAATATGAAAAACATTTTTATATGTATAGCTTTTTTGTTCTTTGTTAAAGAAGGTGTTTCGCAAACAAATAGTGTTAATAAAATTTCTGTGCAACTTGGTTATGAATGTAGAAACATCTCTGTTATATCTACTCTTTATGATACAACTATTAACTATAAAGTAAGAAATGTTCCTATATCAGCTAACATATATTATGCAAAATATTTTGAAACGAGTTTAACATATATAATTCGTTCCCCTCTAATAATTCAACAGAAAATCCATATTACACCTTTTTTGTCAAACAAACCTATGCGATTAGGATTATATATACCTATAGGATTACAAATCCCTGTAAAACACTATTTATTAGGTCATGTTAAAAAAGAAGACAAAGTTTTGCAACATGGTTTTCGTTTTGGCTTAGGAGCTTCTTTTAATTTGAACAAAAAGTGGGGTGTGTATGGAGAATATTACATTCATCCTTCAAAACATTCTTTGTACAAACCATATTTACAATTTGGAGTATCTTATTCGTGGCATACTAAAAAACAGAAATGAATTAACTTTATGAAACAACAATTTTTTGCTGCTGTTATATACAGTGTTTTTCTCTTTTTTGCTATGGCATGCCGTACTGAGGTGCCGTATGATATTTCTGATTTTGAAAAAATACCAGTACTTAATGCTCTTTTTGAGGACGGAAAATCGGTAGGGGCACATCTGTCGTTTTCTGACAAAATGGGAAATGATACGCTTACGTCTATTAATCAGGCAGTGGTGCTCATGTTGTGCAACGGCATTATGGTAGATACGCTTGTGCACACACATGATGGTATGTATGTGAGTGATTCGGTGGTGAGTGCCGGAAATACATATAAATTGTTGGCTATTGTTGAAGGGTACGATACGCTGCGTGCAACACAAACTATTCCTTTTCCGTGTAAAATTGTGAACGCAGAGTTTATTCCTTTGGTACAGAAAAATGAAGATGGGCATCTTGCAGGATTTCGCATTACAATTGCAACACAGCCAGGCAAAATAGGATATTTTAGATTTTACATTGCCGCCAGAGATTATCGTTATGTGGGCGACAGTCTTGAACTCGGATATTTCCCTATTAATGCTCATGGGTCGGCAAACGATCCGGCATTTATAGCCGAAGGGGTGCCTTGCAATGTGGTAAGCAATGCAGGCGTTGTAAATGATAGTACGTTTACCGTTCAACTCGATTTTCAGCAGGGCAGATATTATAATACCTATAGGTTGTACAGTATATACTGCCTTACTGTAACAAAAGAATTTTATGAATACGAACGGAGTTCATACATATATAATGAGTCGCGTTATCCTGAATTTAGCTTTGGCGGTGTGTCTCCCTATAATTTGTATTCAAATGTTGAAGGGGGATATGGTGCTTTTTTATCTTTTTCTTCCCATAATACCGACACAATTCCTGTTTCAAATCATATGTCATCGTTTGCACCATTTTAAGAGTTTGTTATGAAAAAATGTAATTTTATAATTCTGTTTCTTTTACTAACGTTTCAGTTATTTGCACAACAAAAAATTGTGTGTTCGGGTGTAGTGCGTGATAAAACTACGGGAGAGGTACTTATAGCTGCCTTTGTGCAAGAAATTACTACACAAAATGCTGATTTTACTAACGAACAGGGGCGATTCTCTTTGTTTGTGAATAGTCCAGCACAATTAGAAATTTCGTATGTAGGTTACGAGCCTGTTGTAATTTCTATTGCAGCAAGGCACGATACTATTGTGCATGTGCAGTTAGAAACAAACAACACCCTTGATGTGGTACAGGTTGTAGCCATGCGCGAACATAAACCAAATGTGTCGCATCTTTCTGCACACGAATTAACGCATATTCCTGCTCTTGGTGCAAAGCCTGATGTGTTAAAAACTGCCCAACTTTTACCGGGTATTCAAGCACAAAACGAGGGTTCAAGTTTGCTTGTTGTACGCGGAGGCGATCCCGGGCAAAACCTGTATTTGTTAGATAATGTGCCACTTATTTATGTAAATCATTTAGGGGGATTTACCTCAGTGTTTAATCCAGACATGATTCATGCTATTGATATATATAAGGGAAGTTTTCCGGCACAATATGGCGGTAAATTATCCTCAATTTTACATATTACGCAACGTGCTGGAAATGCACATAAAGTGAGAGGAACATACTCTGTTGGTGTGAGTGACCTGTCGTTTACTGTAGAAGGTCCAACAAAGCTTAAAAACTCACAATTTATAGTGTCGGGACGTAAAACGGTTTTGCCTGATGTATTTCTCTTACTCGCTTCTACGATTTCTCGTGGAAATGATTCGCGATTTAGCTACGGTTTTCACGATGTGAATGCAAAATATTCTTGGCATATAAATTCGCATAATACTATGGCTCTTAATCTCTATCATGGCGATGATTATATGAATTATTGGGGAAAACCAAAATATGATGAGGCGTTTCGCTACAAAAATGCATGGGGTAATTCTTTGGCTTCTGTTTCGTGGACAAATACTTCGTTTCCGAAATTGCAATCAACTCATATTCTTTCGCATGTGTATTATCGTTCGGTTGCTGATTTGCATTTTACCAATCGCCCTGATTCTGAAAGTTCAAAGATTCATACTAAAAATCTATCCTCAAAAGCACAGTCGTTAGCACAATCGTTATGGAAATATTCTGCTACACAATGGTGGAATATAGATTTTGGCGTGCAAGCCTCTTTCGACCGCTATGTACCTGATTTTACGTATAATTCTTTATTGCATACGCAAGAAAAACATACTGTTTTATATGGCAGCGAATCAAACCTATTTATTGATAATTCTTTTTCTTTATGTAAAGTTCTTAAAATAAAACCCGGTATTCGTTTGCAACACAATATGATAACTGATTATTCGTACAGTAATCTTGAACCTCGTTTGCAATTTTCTTATGCTCTTTCTAAACAACATTCTATAAGTGCACATTATATGCAGGTGCATCAAAATTCGCACATGCTGTTTACAAATGGCGAAATTATGAGTAATGAAATTTGGATTCCTGCAAGTAAGTCGCTTCCGCCTTCTCGTTCGCAGCAATATTCGCTTGCGTGGAACGGCACTTTGCAACAGCAAATGTATGCCACAGAGGTTGCGGTGTATTACAAAGAAATGTTTGATTTACTTGCATTTCAAGATGGATATACCAGCATACGAGGCGATGAATTTTGGGAGCAAAAGCTTGCAAAAAATGGTAGAGGAACATCTTATGGTTTTGAACTATTTGTTCGTAAGCAACGAGGTGATTGGCAGGGATTTGCAGGATATTCCTATTCGCATACAGACCGAAAGTTTGATGTTATAAATAATGGAAAATCATATACGTTCGATTATGATCGTCCGCATAGTTTCTCAATTTCAGTAATGCGTACATTATCAAATTCATGGTCGCTGGGTGCAACTTGGGTGTTTCAATCAGGATTGCCATACACGCCCGTTGTAGGACGATATTATGGTATGTATGCAGATACCTATGGAGTTGCCGAAGGACTTATAACCGAGCCATACGTATATGATGTGCTTAAATATGGCGAGCGAAATAGTGAGCGTATGCGTGCATATCACCGTTTAGATATTGGTGCTACGTATCGCACAAAAAATAAACATAACAATTCATGTGAATGGAATTTTAGTGTTTATAATGTGTACAACAGAAGAAATCCTTATTACTACTATTATAATCATAATAATAGCGGAGAATTTTACACACCAAATTATCAAAATGAGATTGGCTTTGCTCCATTAAAATTGTATCAAATAAGTTTTTTTCCTATTATTCCTACGGTTTCGTATAAAGTTATTTTCGATGGCAAAAATTATGCACAAAATAAAGTTGTTCGACAGCAAAAAAGAGAAAAAGCTAAAGAACGTACTTTCCTCGAACGATTTAATGCATGGATGTTTTATGAGGATTAATACAAGCAAACAACACATGTAGCAAATAAACAAGGAACGGTATAAGAAAGTAAAATGTGTATTTATACCTTTTTTGCAAGAAGTTTTTCAAGCTCAAACATCTCATCACGAAGTCGTGCTGCTGTATTAAAATCGAGTTCTTTTGCCGCAGCATTCATTTCGCTTTTTGTTTTTTCAATAGCCTTTTTCAATGATTTTTTATCCATATACTGAACAACAGGGTCGGCGGCAAATGATTTTGCAGTTTGCTCTTGTGTAGTATTATATTCCACCCCTCTTTGCATAATTGAGTTTTTTGCTTTTATTATTTGTGTAGGCGTAATTCCATGTAATTCATTATATGAAAATTGTTTTTCTCTTCGGCGATTTGTTTCGTCAATCGTTTTTTGCATACTTTTCGTAATGGTGTCAGCATACATAATAACCAAACCATTAATATTACGTGCCGCCCTTCCTGCTGTTTGTGTTAAAGAACGTTCGCTGCGTAAAAATCCTTCTTTATCGGCATCAATAATAGCAACAAGCGATACTTCTGGCAAATCTAATCCTTCACGCAATAGATTTACGCCAATGAGTACATCAAATAATCCTTTTCGTAAATTATCAAGAATTTCAACTCTATCAAGTGTATCAACATCAGAATGGATATAGGCACTTCGAATACCAAGTCTTTCCATATATTTTTGTAATTCTTCCGCCATTCGTTTTGTGAGTGTTGTAACTAAAATGCGTTCTTGTTTTGGAATACGAATCGTTATTTCGTGTAATAAATCATCAATTTGATTGAGAGTTGGTCTTACGTCAATATGCGGATCAAGAAGTCCGGTGGGACGAATAAGCTGTTCAACTACAACGCCTTCAGTTCTTTGCAATTCATAATCAGCAGGAGTTGCACTTACATAAATTACCTGCGGACACAGAGCTTCAAACTCATCAAATTGCAAAGGTCTATTATCTAAAGCTGCAGGAAGTCGAAATCCATGTTCAACAAGATTTATTTTTCGCGAACGATCGCCTCCATACATGCCACGTATTTGCGGAAGAGTTACATGACTTTCGTCAATTATCATTAAAAAATCATCAGGAAAATAATCTAATAAGCAAAACGGACGGCTGCCCGCTTCTCTGCCGTCAAAGTAACGTGAATAATTTTCGATTCCAGAACAGTATCCAAGCTCTTTTATCATTTCTAAATCATATTCCACACGCTCCTCTAATCGTTTTGCTTCAAGGTTTTTTCCAATTGATTTTAAATGATTTACTTGCAATAATAAATCATCTTGAATTTGTTCAATAGCAAGCCATAATCCTTCTTTTCCTGTAACAAACAGATTCGCTGGAAAAATAGTAGCTCGTTCCGCTGTATCCATAACTAATCCGCTTGCTGGAACAATAATCGAAATGTCTTCAATTTCGTCATCCCACATTTCAATTCTATAGGAAAAATCACCCGATGCTAAAAATACATCAATAGTATCGCCTTTTACACGAAAAGTACCACGTTTAAAATCAATTTCATTTCGCGAATACAAATTATCAACTAAATTACGCAAAAGCACATCACGATTAATTTTTTGACCTTTTGTAAGCACTAATGCTCGTTCATTAAAACTTGCCGGATTTCCAATACCGTATATGCACGAAACCGAAGAAACAATAACCACATCTTTTCGTCCGGTTAACAAAGATGCCGTTGCACGCAGACGCAATTTTTCTATTTCTTCGTTAATCGATAAATCTTTTTCTATATATGTATTTGTGCTTGGAATATATGCTTCGGGTTGATAATAATCGTAATATGACACAAAATATTCAACTGCATTATCAGGAAAAAACTGACAAAACTCGCCGTATAATTGTGCTGCTAAGGTTTTATTATGACAAAGTACCAATGTAGGGCGGTTGATTTGTGCTATTACATTTGCAACGGTAAAGGTCTTTCCCGAGCCAGTAACGCCCAAGAGAACCTGAGCTTCGGAACCTGATTCAACACCCTTTACTAATTGTTGTATTGCCTGCGGTTGATCGCCCGTGGGCTTATATTCAGAAACTAATGTAAAATTCACTCTTTAACTTTTTTACAAAAATAGATGTTTTTATTTTATATGTTCTTGTTTTGCTAAATCAATTCAAATATCTATATTTGATGCCAATAAAAACGCAACATTAATTTTACTATTTATTCATTGTATTCTATAGTTTCTGCATTCTCAACTGTTATACGAGAATCTGTTTCAAAAGCTCCATTTATGTACATTGCAATCTGTACTATTGTGGGAGTATTATTTCAGCAAAGCCAAGAAATACTGCTTACTATTACTGTTTCTTGTGTACTTATTGCATGTGTAACAGTGTGTGTGTATGCATGTGTAAAACTATATCCTCATATACAATTATTGTTTTGTTATGCATGGTTTTTTGTATTTGGTATTATACTGCCTTCTTTTCATGTTTCAGAATATGATGCCTTATTTACATACAATCACATAATAGGGACACTTATTACACCTTGTTCAGAAAAAGAAAAAACCTATGCATTTGAAATAGAAATACATGCAACAGAAACGCATGCACCTTCGCGTGCTCAAATATATATACAAAAAGACGAGAAAAGTGCAACTTTACAATACGGCGATATTATTGAAGCACATGCATTTTTTAAACCTATAGAAAATTTTGGTGATTCGTTATTGTTTAATTATAAGGAATTTATGTCAGAAAAGCACATATATAGTTCAGCGTATATTCCTTCAGATTCGTGGACATTGAGAGATTCAAAGATGAGTTTTACCCGTATGGGGTTTTTGGTACAAAAAAAGGCATTTCATTATTTTAAACAATCAAATATAAGCGAGCAATCACTTGCTATTATATATGCTTTAGCGTTTGGAAATAAATCCTTATTACCTGCAAATACCAAACAAGCATTTGCTTCGTCGGGAGCTATGCATGTGTTAGCAGTTTCGGGTTTGCATGTAGGTATTGTGTCGTCAATTCTTTTGTTTTTATGTATGCCTTTGCGTCATGCCCGTTGGAATGTTGTGCGTATGTTGTTGACTATCAGTGGTATTTGGCTGTATGCTTGTATTGCAGGAATGAGTCCGTCGGTTCAGCGGGCAGCTATAATGTTTAGTATGCTTTCGGTTGGCGTTTTATTAAAGCGACGCGTGAGTTCATATAATACTATTTCGGCAGCAGCCTTTATATCGATTCTTATAAATCCGTTTGTGTTTTATAATGTGAGTTTTCAATTATCGTACATAGCAGTTTTGAGTATTTTATATGGTGTGCCAAAAATACAAGGTTTATTGTATAGCAAAAACAAAATAATACAATACGTGTGGGGAATTATTGTTGTGAGCATAGCTGTGCAAATAGGAACATTTCCGATATCGATATTTTATTTTAAGCAAATACCTCTTTTTTCTATTTTTACCAATATATGTGTTATCCCTTTGGCTTTTATTATTATTGCAACTGTGTTTGTTTGTTTTATACCAAGCATTTCTACACTATTATTTTTTTTATTAGAAAAAGAAATAACCCTTTTGCATACAATAGTTGCATATATGCATGAAATACCAAAATCAACAATTGCTGTATCTGTTTCAAAATCAAGTATGTTTGTTGCGTATGCCTGTATGATACTTGGTATTATTGTATTTGAAATTTTTCGTGAATTACATATTCAAAAAGAGGGAATCTAAAGGAATAGGGGGGATGCTGCCTGATAATGCAGCTTCGGAATACAATTTTTGTATGGCTTTTTTGCCTGTTTTTCCTAAATCCACAGAAAAATCATTTACAAATAAATTAATATGTTTTTTAATTACATCATCAGCCAAATTTTGTGCATGTTTACAAATAAATTGTTTTGAAGAATCTTTATGAGCAAGAGCAAATAAAATACTTTCACGAATACATTCATTAACAGTTTGCGCAATTTGATACGGAACATTTTTGTGAATAGCTATTGTTCCTAAAGGAATAGGATATTGTGTTTTTTGCTGCCAAAACGTACCTAAATCAAGAATTTTTTCGAATCCATGTTCGGCATAGGTAAATCTATTTTCATGAATTATAACACCAGCATCAACTTGTTTTGTTGCAATAGCATGCTCAATATCTGAAAAAAGCATCTGTATTTTATTTGTATAATGCGGATAGGCTATAGAAAAAAGCAAATGTGCTGTAGTATTTTCTCCCGGAAGTGCAATACGTGATTGAGTTGAAAGGGAATCGCGATTACCTTGTTTGCAAATAAATAAGGGACCATTGTTAAAACCTAAAGCACTACCACTATCTAAAATCACATAGTGAGAGTGGCAATGAGCAAACGCATGAAAACTTAGTTTTGTACATTGCAATTTTCCTTGTAAAGCTAACACATTTAGCTCCTCAACATCGGCAATGTATGGCACAAAACGAATGTTTTTCGTGTCAATTTTATTATGTATAAGAGCGTCAAAAATAAATGTATCATTTGGACAAGGCGAAAAACCAATAGTAATAGTATGCATAACTACTGAACTTCAAGAATTAATGCTGAATTAGGAGCAATTGTAATCGGCATTCCTTCTGTAAGAATTTTCTCAACCGAAAATGATTGTGTATATGCTTGAGTAAAAATATCTTTTACCGACATAGTTCCAGTTTTTGGGAGACCAATTGTGTCGAACGCATGATCGCCAAATTTTAAAGAAAACGAATGCGTGTTATGAAAATCAAAATTCACCACAATCAGAATTTTATGTGTATTGGTGTATCGTGCAAATGCAAATATTTTATCGGCATCAACATTCCCAGAATAATTTTGCCACATAATATCATAAAAAGCTCCATTTCTCAGAGCCTCATTGTGAATACGAAGTTCAAATAATTTTTGATAAAATGCACGTAAATCTTTCTGAGCAGGAGAAAGTAACGCTCCGTCAAATTTTCCGTTGTTTACCCATTTATTATACAGTGGAATGCTCCAATAATCAAAAATAGATGTTCGTCCATCACGCCCGCTGTATCCTTCTTTATCCATTCCGGGTTCACCTAATTCTTGTCCAAAATAAATCATTAATGGTCCTGTATTGAGTGTTGCTGCAACAATCATACTTGCTTTTGCAGCTTCAGGATCTTTTGCAAAAAAATCAGATGCAATTCGCTGTTCATCATGATTTTCAAGAAATCGCACCATTTTAGGACTCATATCATCTAATCCTCTCCACACATCAGAAATATATTTTGCCGAGCCGTATCCTTCAATTATTAAACGCAGTATATCATACAAGCCAACTTTATCATATAAATAATCAAATTTTCCTTTTTTTAGATATGATTTGTAAGAGTTAGGATTATAAATTTCGGCAATAAATATAATATGAGGATTTATTTCTTTTATTTGTGGAATAACCCACGACCAAAAGCGAACAGGAACCATTTCTGCCATGTCGCATCGAAAACCATCAACACCTTTTTGTGCCCAAAATTGCAGTATTTCGAGCATACGAACCCAAGTGTCGGGTACTTGTTCAAAATGTTCTGCCCATAAATTATTATAGTCAATACCATAATTTAATTTCACTGTTTCGTACCAGTCATTTTTTGATGGTTGTGATGAAAATACATCATTTCCTGTGGCACGAGCAGGGTACTCGGTATATGGTTCATGTCCATCGGTATAGGGAAAATAAATATCTTGTGGTAAAATAAATTCCTCGTTTGGAATATAATAAAAATTATTACTCGCTTTAAATGACACCGTATTGTCGTCATATTCGCCAATATCTTGGATACCTGGTGGTTTTTTATCGGAACAATATGTACGCGACACATGATTTGGCACAAAATCAATAATACATTTTAATCCAGAATCATGCGTTCGTTTTAATAGCTGTTCAAATTCATTCATGCGTTTGGGAATATGTACCGCATAATCGGGATGCACATCATAATAATCTTTTATTGCATATGGCGAACCTGCCTGTCCTTTTATAATATGAGGATTATCGGCAGGCATTCCAAATTTTGAATAATTAGTACAACTTGCATGACGAATAATGCCTGTGTACCAAATATGTGTTGCTCCTAATTTTTTTATTTCAGATAAAGCAACATTCGAAATGTCATTGAATTTTGTGCAACCATTTTCTTCAATTGTGCCAAATTCTTTATTTGTATTGTTTTTATTCGCAAAAAGCCTTGTGAAGACTTGGTAAATATTAATTATCGTTCCCATTTTGTATCTACATTTTCTCAAATGTACAAATAATTGTTGTAAAAAAGATATTTTTTTTTATTTCTGTTTTGCAATATCAAAAACAACTGTATATTTGCATCACAATTGGAACTGGTTCGGTAGTTCAGTTGGTTAGAATATCGGCCTGTCACGCCGAGGGTCGCGGGTTCGAGTCCCGTCCGGACCGCAAAGCCTCTCAATTTGAGAGGCTTTTTTTATGGCTAAAACTAAAATGGGTCTATATCATATTCATCAGGGACATCAAATGTTGGAGGAGGGAAATTTGGTGCGGAAGCAGATTCATTGTTAGTTTTTCCTTCAATTTTCCATGCTTTAACTTCGGTGTACCATCGTCCGTTATATTCTCTACTTTCAATGTCAATGTGTGCTGTAAGTTCATTGCCAACTTGTAGCAATGCATTGTTTATTTTATCGCCCCACATTGAAATGCATATTTTTTTTGGGTATTGCCCAGAAGTTTCAATTATAAATTCTTGTTTTTTCCATGTGCCATTTTTCCCTTCACCTGTTTGCAACGGAAGAATTTGTGTGAGTTTACCTTGTATTTCCATATAATAATTTTTTTTAAAGATACGGTTATTAATTAATTTTTTAAAATGAATGTGTAGTTTGTACGTTTTAAATTTTCATAACATTGTTTCTATGTTGTTGAATATTTGCTACATACATTCAACAACTATTTCGGCAATGTCTTTTACGGGAACTTTCTTTTGTTTAGCAAATGTTTTTTTACAAAGCGGACATGCTGTTACAATGCAGTCTGGATTTGGTTTTGTGAGTTGCAGTAGCGTTTGATGCGTAATTCTATTTCTTTCTTGCATCGACAAACTTACATCTCCAAGAGAACCGCCACAACAAAGTGATTTTTGACGTTCGTTTTCTATGGTTTTAAGAGTTCCTGTTTGCGATAAAATAAATCGCGGTTCTTCGTACACATCACTTCCTCGTCCTAATTCACAAGGGTCGTGATATATGTATTTTTGTGTTGATTTAGATATTTTAAGAGATTTATTAGTAAGCAATTCGTGTATATATTCGCTATGATGTAAAATACGCATCTGTCCTAATTCATAATCTTCTTTAAAGGTTTTGTAACAAATAGGGCAGGAGGTAATAAGCGTTTGAGCACCGCTTTGTATAATACTTTCACGGTTATGGTTTATGAGTTTTAATGCAGCTTTTTGTTGTCCGGCAAGCATTAATGGCCTTCCACAACATACACCTTTTTCTTTATCTATAAATAAATACGGTGTTTTTGTGGTTTTAAGGATTGTTTCAACCGCAGAAATAATACTTGGAGAAAGATGACTCATGCAACCTGCAAAATACACTACCTCTGCATGTTCGGTATTGTGTGGTTGTTCTAAAAAATCATATGTTGAATTAAAATCTTTACTTGCGTTTATTCGTAATGTTATTCGCAAATCGTTTAGTTTAAGATTTACTGGACATAATGTTTCACAGCGTCCACAAAGTAAGCAGTTATATATTTTTCTCTCTGTAATATTTTCATCACGTATGTTTTTTAAAATATATACCGATTGATTGTTGGATATTTTAGCATGATGCATTTGACATGCTTCTATACAAATACCACATCGAGAGCAAGAATATACCTGAATTTCTGAAAACGAATTATATTCACGTTTGAGTTTTATTCCATATTCTTTTAAAAATATATATAATACTTCGGTTGGAATGTGCATGTAACGTGAAAATGGCAGCACTACAAAAAAAGCTCCTAAACTAATAGAATATATCCACCAAAATATTAATTCACCGTTACTGTTTAGATTTACCAACTGAAACACATGTCCAATATTATTTGTGAGCCAACCTCCATTCATATAAAACCCTGCTGTTGCAGATTCCGCAAGGAGACGCATTGGAAATATTGCCCATAAAGAATATAATGCTACTTTATCGGATACTCTTAGTTGTGTATTGCGGCGTATTCCAAAAAATTTCATGTTTACCCGCTTGTATAATGCTAATCCTACTCCTCCTAAAACCAATAATAGAAGTGTATCCATAATGTGTGCAAAAATTGCATGTGCATGTGATGTAGTATGTTCAAAATATCTAAAAAACACCGATTCCCATGGCATGGCGGTTAGGTTACCTGTAAGTGCATACATTTCAATATGTCCCACCACAATAATTAAAAACCACCCAAAGGCTAAGCTCATGTGCATAAACCCTAAAAATGGATTTACTTTAAATATATTTTTATGCAGTAAACTTTCATTCCACGCCTCGCGAATAGCTCGTAATGTTCTACGAGTAAAAAAACCATGAAGAATACGCAGTTTATCAATTTTTGATAATTTCCAAATCCATCGAGTAAAACGTACGCCTAATACAACAATAATGATAAAAAAACCTATAGTAAATGGTAGTACGAAAAAATTGAAATTCATGTTATTTTTTTATTTCAAGTGTTGTTAACCCTCGTTTAATTAACATAATTACATTGCGTGTGTTTATTCCTCGTGGACAAACAAGCATGCATTTTCCACATAACATACATTTGTCTATTTCTTGTTGAATTTCTTCAAATTCACCTAATCGTATTTGTACGTTTAATCGTCGTATATTAAAATAAGTAAGATTAGCAGCACTGCATGTGGCAGTACATGAACCACAAGAAATACATGATGCAAACGAAGGTTCGTTTTCTACAATATATGAAATTAGCTTAGTGTCAATTGTTTCGTAATCAATAACACGAGATGCGTGTGTTGAAAATCCAAATTTATTCATTTTGAATAGGCATTAAAAAGTTTGAAACAGCTAATGCTGTTGAACGAGCATGATTAATGGTGTCAAATACCGAAAGTGGTGCTATTGAAGTTCCAGACACAAAAACACCTTCAGCACTGGTGATTCCTGAACTATAATGAATATCTTGAGGTACAATAAATTGAGCTGCGTTGTATTGTATATTACATGATTTTCCTAAAATACTATTGCATTCAGGTGCTTCCATACCTACAAGTAATACAACCATATCTACTTGCATACGAACTGGACGAGCAGCGAGTGTATCTTCTGCTTTTAATTGTAAACGCCCTTCATTTGTTTGGGCTATTTCAGAAACTCTACCCCGAATAAATTGAACACCATGTTTTTCTTGAGCTTCGCGATACATTTCTTCAAAACCTAATCCGTACATACGTAAATCCATGTAAAAATTAAAAACATGAGTTTCGGGAAGCATTTGTCGTATTTTTATTGCTTGTTTTACGCCTGTAACACAACAAAGACGAGAACAATAATGATTTCCCACTTTTTCGTCTCGCGACCCTACGCAATGAATAAAGGCAACACGCTCTAATGTTCGTCCTGAAGGAGCTTTCAATTCTTTTTTAGTAGCAAACATATGTTCCAAATCAGCAGAAGTAATAACATTTGGATATATTGCGTATCCATATTCTTCTTTTCGTTCAGCATTAAAAATAGAATATCCCGAAGCGATAACTATTGTTTTTGCTTTAAATACAATTTCGCGAGATGTGAAAATTTCAAATGTACCATCGTTTTGCTTTTTTATTGCAATTACCTTCGTGTTTACATATACTGTAATAGTATGTTTTTGTATTTCATCTTTGTATGTTTCTACTAATTCTTTTGCATTTCTGTTCGAAGGAAATAAAGAATCCCATTGTGTGAGTTTTCCACCAATTTCTTTTTCTTTTTCAAGAATTAAAGATTCTATTCCTTGTGTATGAAGCGTGCAGGCTGTTTCTAAACCAGCAATACCGCCTCCTATAATAATAACGTCTATCATGTTTGAGTTAAATGTAATGGTGAAACAGGTTTGGGTAATTGATTTCCGTGTTTATCGGTGTATTTAAGATGTGGATCATATGAAATGCCCATTTTATCTAAAAGACTTTCAGATTGAACTTGATGCATTTGTAATCCTAAATCCCATGGATTGTATCCTAACACTAATCCTGTAAGTTCTTCGTATGTGAGTACAGGAATTCCCTTGCCATACGAATCATACGTTTTTCCATCTATTTCGGCGATGGTATATTGCCATTTATCCATAAACATAGAACAACCCGGACAATTTGTAAGAATAAAATCAGGTTTATAGACTTCCATCGATTCAAATTTCTTTTTGGAATTAGACATGGAATATCCTCTGTTTGCTTGTACTAAATAATTACGAAATCCAAATCCACAACAATGTCGGCGTTCTGGATAATCAACAACTTCTCCACCCCAACTTTCAATCATACCTGCTAATACTTGTGGAAATTCAGCTCCACCAACACCTTTTGAGGGAAACATTTTTGCATAATGACACCCTATATGTTCAACAGCTCGTAGCGGTTTTCCTGTATGTTTGTTTATTAATGTGTGCTGTGCTTTTTGTGCAATTTCATCACGAAGAGAATATATAACATCGCTTGTGTGTGCAATACTTTTGGGAAGATTAAACTCTTTTTTTGTGGCTTTATATAAAAAATCTCGAATTTTTTCGAGTTGTTCTGGGTAATGCTCCCATGTGTGTAAAACTTCGGTGTATAATCCAAATGATGTTACACACGAAATAGCCATATGTTCAAGCCCTGCCTCTGTCATTAGTGCAAAATGACGAGCAATTACTGTTTGTATAGTATCAAAAAGAACCACATCTGCATGATAACCAATGCCAGTGCAGGTTGTGTGATTTGGGTCGTCAAAAACATTCTTCCCTAATTCTTTTTGTAATATATGTAAAAACATATGTTCCGAAGCAGGAAAAAAATTCTGACGAATACAACTGCGAGCGTAATAAAGATTATCGTTTGCAATTTCTTTTTGATATGAATTCCAGCTTTGTTTTTTAGTAATTGTTTTCATTATGAGAATCATCAGAATGTGTATTGCTATTATAAGTATATACATGAGTAAAGTAATCGTTTTTTTTAGATGCATCAAACTGAATGTTCATTGCTTCGGCTTGTTTTTTAGATTCTTGTTCAATAATATTATAAAAATCGCCTGTTCCAGTTATTTCAAATATTTGTGCAAGTTCATCAAGATTTTTTTTGTGTATTTTTCTTAATGTTCCTGCGCCTTCTTTATCAAGATTGCCGTTAAATTTGTCATATACAGCTTCTTTGTTTTTTACAATCCAATCCCAAATCGGTCCTTGCTCAGGGTGAGCTTCTGCCTCCATTAAATCGGGATGTATGCAATATCCTTTGTTGAGAATGTTTTCTCCAACTGTTTTTTTTATGGCATATTGTTGACGTCCTTTTTCGCTTTGTGTAAAAAAACCATGTTTTTGAGAAAGTGTGCGTAGGGCTTGAATAATAAAACCCGGAGTGTTCCCGCGTGGGCAACGTGTTTTGCACGACATACACTGCCCACAGTACCATATTGCTTCTGATTTTAATAAATCTTCAATGCGCTGATTGTTTTTTTCTTGTACTGTAATTACAATAATTCGAGGGTCGTAATTGTAAAATTCGGCTGCGGGACAAATAGCCGAGCAAACACCACATTGTAAACAAGCTTTAAGTCCTTCGGTAAAACGAATATCTTGTTCTAATTCTTCTAAATAATTCATGTTTATAAATCTAATAATCCTACCACATCACTTATATAAATAAGCAATAAACAAATAGCAAATGATAGTATGGGAGCAATAAGCCAAACTATAAAAAATTTATTGACTTCTGTTTTCTTAAAAATGTTTACAAATCCAAGTTTTGCTACCCCAATACCTATAATTGCAGCTACGTTTAATTGTACTAATGATGTGGGGATTCCTTTAAATAAAGATACTACAAGTAAAAGTGAAGCCGATATAAATGAGATAATTACCGCTTCTATTCTACCAAATAACACAATTTCTTTACCAGTGTTTCTTGCTATTTTATGCCCAAATAAAGAGCTGCCTATCCCAAAACTTGGAGCTATAATTAAGGTGGAAAGTAACATAATATGCAATATATGCGAATCTTGAACCTGTAGTTCGTTTACTGCCATTATGGTAATTGGTCCAGCTGCATTGGCGACATTGTTTGCTCCTATAGAAAAAGCAACATACATTGCCATTACTATAATTGCTGTGCGTAAAATATAACTATTGTTTATTTCTTTTGAAAGCGTAATGCCTGTTTTTCGAATGGGCTTATATATATATTTACCAATCAGAAATGCAAGCAAAAATGATATAACAGGTGTAATAAACCATGTTGGTATTATATCGACAAACAACATATCGGTTTGAAAATCATCAAGATACCAAGCGGTTGCTACTACCGCCAATACCGTTGATTGACTTGTTGATTGTGGAATGCCAAGTAAATTTGCAAATAATAACGAAAGTGCAACCGAAAACAAAATAATAGATACAACAACATATGTCATTCTATCGGGATTTAATATTCCACTCCCTATTGTTTTGGCAGTTTGTTCGCCCCCTAAAATAGCTCCAATAAATACCATTATCCCAAATAAACCAGGAATTAAACTTTTTTTCATTAAATTAGAACCATATACCACCGAAAATGATGGTCCAGTTCCGCTTCCTCCCATGTTTAATGCTAAAAACATGGCTATCAAAAAAGGTATTATAAAAGGAATAAGCATAAAATGTGTGTTTTTTTAAACTACAAATATATGCTTGATCGATGATTTCAGAAACAGTTTTTAAACGTATTTTTTAGATACGCTTTTAAGCGTATTACATGTGTTGTATTTTAGTGAGTCATGTAATGAAATGTATATGAGTATTGTGTTTTGAATAGTAAACAATAAAATTATAACCCAAAATTAATGTTAGGAAACATTTCTAAAACCTCTTTCATTTTTTCTGAATTTGAAGAAATATCAGTAATTGTTATTTTTACAAGATTTGACATAGATTCTATCATTATAGCAGACGCTATAAAAAGATTGTAATCAATAGTCAGTTTGTATAAATTTTGCAATAAATTAAAAGAATTAGGCAATTCTAATAACATATTATCATTAATTTGGAATTCTAATAACGATTTTAAATTACCAAAATTTTTTGGTAGTTTTTGTAATTTATTTTCGTTTAATAACAGCGTTTCAAGATGTATTAAATTTGAAAAATCTTCAGGTAAAAACTCTATATTGTTGTTTGAAATATACAAAAACGTTAAGGCTTCCAAATTGCCAAAAGAATCGGGCAGGTTTGTTATGTTATTATTATTTAAATTGAGTATTTCTAAATTTTGTAGATTTCCGAAATTATCTGGAAGTTTTATGATGGAATTATTGCTTAAATCAATATGAACAAGCCTCTGAAGATTGCAAAAAGCATTAGGCAGAGTTTGTAAATTACAGTTTTGCACCTCTAATTCTTCTAAAAATATAAATTCAGATAATAATTCGGGTAAACTATGAAACGAATTATTGCCAATACTCAAATTTGTAACTAATTTATTGTTGCAAATTACTTCTGGAAATTCTGTGAATGTATTTGAATGTAAAATAACATCGCGAAGATTCGTTAATTTTCCAAAAGAGTTTGGCAAACCTGACAATGAATTATGTGCACAATTAATTTTTTTTAAACTTGCTAAATTTCCAAAGTTTGTAGGTAATGCACTTAATTTATTTTCTTGTATCAATAATACTTCAAGATGAACTAATTCGCAAATTTCTTCAGGAAGAGTAGAGATGTTATTTTTACTTATAGCAAGAAAACGAAGATTTTTTAATTTTTTAATTTTTTTAGGTATTTCTTGTATCTGATTATCCGAAATATCTAAATACATGAGATTTGGAAACTTAAATAGCTGTTTGGGAAACTCTTTAATGTCTTGATTTCTAAGATGTAGCGTATGAACCTTTTCGGGGTCTTTTAAAGCATCGTGTAGCGAATAAAAAACTTGTGATTCTTGAGCAAACACAAAATTTATTATAAATACAAAAAAGAATATAGTACGTTTCATAATTATAGTATGGTTTACATAAATACAATATTCAAATATACATGTATTTTTGATAGAATGTGTTATAGAGAAAAAAAAAGCAGCAAAATGCTGCTTTTAATTGTAGTGTGATTTTTATTAAAACTTAAGTCCAAATGTAACAAATATATTATCAGAATATTTATGAGACTTTGCTGTTACTGGATTTCCGCGAAAATCATGATATAGTGATTTTTGTGAAAATTGTTTTGATTTCACCCAAGAAAAATCGCAATAAAAATTATTGTTACTTATTCCTATACCAGCAGAAAAATCTTGTTTATAAAAACGATTTTCAAAGTCAATGTTTGTATAAGGATTTTCGTATAACGCAAACCCACCGCGGAAACTAAATGCTGCATATCGCACTTCAGCCCCTGCTTTTATATTGTTTACACGTGATAATTGCTCGCGAATTTCATTGTTTTCATGAGCGAAATTTTCAGAGTTTGCAGAAATTTGAGAATACATATAGTTTACACTTTCATAATCAAGCCCTACCATTGCAATGTTTTTATACACAAACCCCAAACTTCCAACAATTTTTCCCGGCTTGCGAATAGAATAATCAAAATATGAGTCATATGTTCTTTTTAAAGAAGTGTTTGTTCCATCAATAGCAATATCATAATCAGCTTTTATTGAAGCAGTATATTCCTCTTTTAAAGCATACATAGTTGGAGAATGTGCAGCAAAACCTAATCGAAAAAACTCATGCGGTTTTACAATAATACCAATTTTTCCGTTTATACCCGAACCGTTAACGTCAAGATTTGAAGAATACGTATAACTGTCAAGAAGATTTATATCGTTTATGTCGCTTTCGCGAATATCAAATGTTTCACTATATTTTACTGCATCAACGTTTAAACTTGTACCTAAAAATACATATTCAGAAAAATCAACTCCAAGGTTAAACATATATTCTTTTATGGTTCCAGATTTTTTATATCCAATATCTTGCTGATGTCCATATAAAACATATTCATATCCACCATCGTACCAACGGAAATCACTTTCAAACATGTCAACAACACTGTCGTAGTCAAACAAATAGGTGTTCCATGCTAAATCGCCATACGCTGCTCCCATATTATTTGCATTTGCATTACGCAAAAAATCATCAGTTAATGAATGTTTGGTGTTAAATGCGTTAAAATTAGCTAATTCATTAAAATACTTTTGCCGATTTACAGCAAAAGTAAAAGTAATACCAGAAACCATTAAATCATTTTCAGATGTTTCATATGCTAAAGCAACACCAATATTAGGAATTGCTAAAGAGCTGGTAAACGAAGCATTATATGAACCTAAATAATAATTTTGTGTTTTGGTATGTAAAAAAGAAGGTGTCAATTCCATGGTGCTTTGTTTAAAAATCGCACTTCCCGCAGGATTGACGCTTACACCAGAAATGTTGCCTCCAAGGGCACCAAAAGCACCTGACATTGCGGTAAAACGGGCATTTCCCATAGGGAAACTTTCGCTATATCGTAAGGCGTCTGTATAATTTTGAGCGTATAAAGTTGCACTTATGCAAAAACTAACTATTCCAATAAAAAACTTTTTCATAATTGTATGTTTTTAATGTGTTGATTAACGTCTGCTATATGATGAAGATGAGCTACTTGGTTTTGAACTTGAAGAACGAGATGATTGAGAAGAACTGCTGCTACTGCTACTAGAACGTGTGCTTGTTGGTTTAGTATAATTTGTTCCAGAAGAGTTAGAAGATGTACTCCCTTGATTTTTATATTGAGATTGAGAATTTCTATTCTGAGAGCTTTGTGTGCTTTGTGTATTCTGTGATTGTCTGTATGAAGAATTTCTTGAACTGTTCGAACTACTTGAATTGTTTGAATTATTTGTGTAATTTGAACTACGATTGTTTGTTGTAGAACTATATTGAGATTTTGTAGTGCTTTGGGTACTCGGAGTTCCAGATGTCGATCTTCCACTTGATTGATACGTAGAACGTTGCGAAGAATTTGACGAGCTTTGTGGTGCTTGTTGAGAACTCACATTAGACTTCTGCCTTGTAGGCTGTGTTTGTGGTGTTCGCGCAGACGAGCTTCTTTGTGATTCTGCTGAGCTTCGAGTAGATGTGTTATATGATTTTGTTGACGTAGCTGTTGAATTTGCAGCACGTGAACTTTCAATAGAACTACTTTTAGTGTTTGTGGAAGTTCTCGTAGGATACGTTCTGCTTGATGAGGTGCTTGTTGCAGTAGAACGTGAATTGTACGAAGAGGTTCGAGGTGCGTAATACGATGATCTATATTTTGAAGAACGAGCATAATATGGATAATCATAATATGAGGTGTAATATGAGCTATAATATGTTCTATGATAGCGTGGATACACATAATAAGGATAATAGGTGTATCTATATGAGTAATCATAGTAATAAGGATAATAATATCGGCTATATGTGTATGGTCTGTATGATATCGACCAATATGGAGTGCCTACGCGTACAGACAAATACCAATTGTCATAATAATCATAGTAATATGTTGGAGTGTATGAATCAAAGAAACGCCGAGAGTAATAATAGTCGTCAGAATAAAAATCACCATAATAATTATTTATAACTGTTGGTTCTTGCGAACTGGAATTTGTGTAATTATAATCTTGATTTTCATTGCCTTGTTCCTTGTCAAAAGATGTGTCATAAGATTCTGCTGTTACATCATATGAAGAACTACTTTGAACAGGACTGTAGGTGTCTGAAGGTGCATTGTAAATATGATTTTTTTGATTCATATCTAAACGACTGGCATACACATTATCATGATAATTTGCATTAACACTTTCCCATGAACTGCATCCAGAAAGAATAGATAAAAGAATAATGCTGAAAAAAATATTTGTTTTCATGGTTAAGTCCTCCTTTTATTTATTTTAATCAATTAATTTCATTTATTTTGCAATAAATAAATATAGTTATTAAAAATCAAATACCATACCAAATATTATATTATGGCAAAAAAATTAACAAGTAGGCAAGAAAATTATTCACAATGGTATAATGATCTTGTGGTGCAAGCTGATTTAGCTGAAAATTCTTCTGTTCGGGGTTGTATGGTAATAAAACCATATGGATATGCTATTTGGGAAAAAATGCAAGCAGTTTTAGATAAAATGTTTAAAGACACAGGTCATGTAAATGCATATTTCCCTTTATTTATACCAAAATCATTTTTCACAAAAGAAGCAAGTCATGTTGAAGGATTTGCAAAAGAATGTGCCGTTGTAACGCATTATCGGCTAAAAAACTCTCCAGATGGAAAAGAAATAATTGTAGATGAGTCTGCAAAATTAGAAGAAGAGCTTATTGTTCGTCCTACTTCTGAAACAATTATTTGGAACACTTATAAAAATTGGATACAATCGTATAGAGACTTGCCTATTCTTTGTAATCAATGGGCAAATGTAGTACGTTGGGAAATGAGAACTCGTCTTTTTTTACGAACTGCGGAATTTTTATGGCAAGAAGGACATACCGCACATGCAACAAAAGAAGAGGCTATAGAAGAAACGCAAAAAATGATACATGTGTATGCTAAATTTGCCGAAGAATATTTAGCACTTCCTGTAATAATTGGTACAAAAAGTCCGAACGAACGTTTTGCAGGTGCTATTGATACATATACAATAGAAACTCTTATGCAAGATGGAAAGGCTCTTCAAACAGGCACGTCTCATTTTTTAGGGCAAAATTTCGCAAAAGCATTTGATGTGAAATTTACAAATAAAGAAGGACAGCTTGAGTATGTGTGGGCAACTTCATGGGGAGTTTCAACACGGCTTATGGGAGCTTTAATTATGGCACATTCTGATGATAATGGACTTGTTCTACCACCAAAACTTGCTCCAATTCAGGTGGTTATTGTGCCTATTTATAAAGGAGAGGCTCAATTGCAAGAAATTTCAAAAGTGGCTCATGGTATTCAAGAAAAACTTGAAAAAAATGGCGTTTCAGTAAAATATGATGACAGAGACACGCAAAAACCGGGTTGGAAATTTGCTCAATATGAACTACAAGGTGTTCCAATACGAATAGCAATCGGACCACGAGATATAGAGCAAGGAACTGTTGAAATTGCACGGAGAGACACACTTACCAAAGAAACAATGCCACTTGAATCTCTTGAAACTACTATTCAAGATTTATTACAAACAATTCAAAAATCTATTTACAAAAAGGCTTTTGATTATCGCGCAGCTAACACAATTACGGTTGACACATACGATGAATTTAAAGAACATATAGAAAAAAAATCAGGTTTTATATTTGCTCATTGGGACGGAACTACTGAAACAGAAGAAAAAATCAAACAAGAAACGAAAGCAACTATTCGTTGTATTCCAATGCATGGAAAACAAGAATCTGGTGTGTGTATATATTCGGGTAAACCCTCAAAACAACGAGTTTTGTTTGCTATAGCATATTAAAACGAAAAACTTTGTAAATCTTCGGCAGCATATGTTTCTGGGAAAATTTCTCGAGCCTCATTAAGTAATTTGTCAATTTGTTTGTATCGCGCAGAAAAATGACCAATTATTAATTTTTTTGCATTAACGGCTTTTGCGAAACATGCAGCTTGCTCTGAAGTGGAGTGATATGTTTCATGTGCTCGTTGTTTACATTTAGCTTCAAAAGTAGCTTCGTGATACAATAATGTTGGAGCTTTAATATGATTTGTTAAGGAAGGAAGAAAACGAGTGTCGGTAATATATACATATGAGGATTTTGGCGCAAGGTAGGTGCATTCTGTATGGCTTAAAACCTCGGAGTTTTCTAATAACACGTCTTTACCAGATTTTAAAGTGGCTATTTGAGATATTGATAAATTATACTGAGAAATATATTCTTTTTTTAAATTACGTGTAGTAACATTTTGCGTAAATTCAAAAGCCCAACAAGGAACTCTATGTGAAACTTTATGCGCAATAACAGAAATTTTTTTGTCGGAAAAAATTTGAACATGATCATCTTTTGGAAGTGTAATAAATTGCAATTTATAATTAAGTGAATAATCTCCAAATTGCATATGGCACATTATTATTTCTTGTAATCCTGGAGGACAATATAAGGTAAGAGGTGAGGTTCGTCCAAGTAAATTAAAACTTGATAACACTCCAAAAACACCTAAAAAATGGTCTCCATGAAGATGACTAATAAAGATTGCTTGAATTTTTGCAAAAGAAACTTTGATTTTTCGTAATTGCATTTGAGTCCCTTCACCGCAATCTATCAAAAAAAAACGACCAAAAAATTGAACTATTTGAGCAGAAGGAAAACGATGCGAAGTAGGTAAAGCAGAACTACTACCAAGAATAGTTAAAGCGTGTGTGGACATGCACGCTTATTAGTTTTTTGATATGATTTCTTCTGCATTTTCAACAGTTGTTGTAATATTTAAAACAGAATCTAATTGAGAAATAGTTATTAAACGTTCAACAGCTGTTTGCAAACCGCATAGTACAAATATACCATTTGCATTTTTGCAAAGTCTGTTTGCAACTAAAATAGCACTTAATCCTGAAGAGTCACAATAACGACAATTTGATAAATCTAAAATAATATTTTTTTCTTTATTCCCAGAAATAAGCACTAATTCTGATTTAAGAGAAGGTGCTATTTGAGAATCTAATTTATCAGAGAGAATTTCAATTAAAGTATAAGAATCTTTTTTCGTTATTTTGCAGTCCATGACAATGTGTTTTAAAATTTAACAGTAAAGATACATGGAAGCTTTGAAAAAAGCAAAGCTTCCATGTAATTTTTTACTTAGCGTTTTTCTTATCCTCAGCTTTTTTCAATTCTGATTTAAGACTTGCTAATTCAGAAACATCACCTAATGTTGTTTTTTCAATATTATCGTGAACTTTCTTCATTGTTTTTTTAGTAGCCGCAGCTTTTGATTTTGAATCTGCTTCAATTTTCGCTTTTTTCTCATCTTCAAATGTACGAGTATGAGACACAAAAATTTTCTTTGCATCTTTTGAAAATTCAGTGATTTTCACATCTATTTTTTCTTCTACTTTAGCTTTTGTACCATCTTCTTTAGTAATATGACTTAAAGTAGAAATAGCTTCAACACCGTATGGAAGAGCCACAACAACATTTTTGTCTGAAATTTCAATTATTGTGCCTTCATGAATAGAATCAACATTAAAAATAGTTTCGAAAACATCCCATGGATTTTCTTCTAATTGTTTGTGCCCTAAACTTAATCGACGATTTTCTTTGTCAACTTCCAAAACAATTACTTGAATTTCAGCTCCTATAGCAGTAAACTCACCAGGATGTTTGATTTTTTTAGTCCAAGAAAGGTCTGAAATGTGAATTAAACCATCAACCCCTTCTTCAATTTCAACAAAAACACCAAAGTTTGTAAAGTTACGTACTGTTGCTAAATGTTTAGAAGAAATAGCATATTTTGTATCTATTTCAGCCCATGGGTCAGCTTTAAGTTGTTTCATTCCAAGAGACATTTTTCGTTCTTCTCTATCAAGTGTTAAAACAACAGCTTCAATTTCGTCTCCCACATTTAAGAATTCATTTGCGCTTCGTAAATGTTGCGACCACGACATTTCTGAAACGTGAATAAGACCTTCTATACCTGGAGCAATTTCAACAAACGCACCATAATCAGCCATAACAACAACTTTTCCTTTTACTTTATCACCAACTTGAAGTTCTTTATCAAGAGTATCCCATGGGTGAGGAGTTAATTGTTTTAATCCTAATGCAATTCGTTTTTTATCATCATCAAAATCAAGAATTACTACATTTATTTTTTCATCAAGTGTAACTATTTCTTCAGGATGAGTAATTCTGCCCCATGAAAGGTCTGTAATATGAATTAGTCCGTCAACACCACCAAGGTCAATAAACACGCCATATGTGGTAATGTTTTTAACAATTCCTTCAAGCACTTGACCTTTTTCTAATTTTGATATAATTTCTTTTTTCTGAATTTCTAATTCTGCTTCTATAAGTGCTTTGTGTGAAACTACAACGTTTTTAAACTCATGATTAATTTTCACAACTTTAAATTCCATTGTTTTTCCAACATATATATCATAATCGCGAATAGGTTTTACATCAATTTGAGAACCAGGAAGGAATGCTTCTATACCAAAAACATCTACAATCATACCACCTTTGGTTCGACATTTTACATATCCTTTTACAATTTCGTTTTCTTCAAGTGCCTGATTAACTCTTTCCCAAGATTTTAAAGCACGAGCTTTTTTATGCGATAAAACAAGCTGTCCGCTTTTATCTTCTTGACTTTCAACAAAAACCTCTACAGTTTCACCTACTTTTAAATCGGGATTATAACGAAATTCATTTACATTTACAACACCGTCAGATTTGTAACCGATGTTAACTACAACTTCACGTTTTGTAACACTAACTACAACCCCATTAACTACCTCGTTTTCTGTAATTGTAGAAAGAGTTTTATCATATATATCTATTAAAGAATCGCGTTCTTTACTTGAATATACTTCGCTTTGGGTTTCAAATTTTTCCCAATCAAATTCAGATTGTGCAGATTTAGCTTCTGCAACAATTGAATCAATTTCGTCATCAGAAGCACCTTCTTCTTCTTCCGTATCTTCTTCTACTTCTGCATCTTCAGAAACATCATCTTCCGTGTCTTCTGTTTCAGCATCTTCTACTTCTTCAACTTCTTCTTGTACATTTTCTTCAATTTGTTGATTTTCATCATCAATTGTTTGTTTTGTGTCAAGAACTTCTTCGTGTTCCTGATTTTCTTGTTTTTCTTTTTTTGTCATTTTACAATGAATTAAATTAATGGATTAGACATTATGTTATTTAAAATTGAGTGCAAAAATAAAACTTAATATTCATGTAACACACATTTATTTAAAAAAAAATACCAAAAAAGCACTTATTATATCAAAAAAAGCACGAAATTTGCAAACTATTTTGTAAAGCTATCGTAATAAAAGTATTTGTACGAAGATTTTTGAGTAAGATGTAATAGAGTAAAAGAATATGAGGCAACTAAAAATAACAAAACAAGTAACTAACAGAGACACCCCTTCACTTGATAAATATTTACATGAAATTGGAAAAGTTGATTTAATTTCGGCAGAAGAAGAAGTTGAATTAGCAAAACGTATTCGTGAAGGAGATCAGCGTGCGCTTGATAAGCTGATTAAAGCAAATTTACGATTTGTTGTGTCTGTATCAAAACAATATCAAAATCAAGGATTAAGTCTTCCTGACCTTATAAATGAAGGAAACTTAGGACTAATAAAAGCGGCACAGCGTTTTGATGAAACTCGAGGATTTAAATTTATTTCATATGCTGTATGGTGGATTCGTCAATCTATATTGCAAGCCTTAGCAGAGCAAGCGAGAATTGTGCGTTTACCTCTTAATAAAATAGGGTCTATAAATAAAATTAATAAAACCTTATCTAATCTTGAACAAGAGTTTGAAAGAGAGCCTACTGCTGAAGAAATTGCAGCCGAATTAGAATGTAGTGCTCGAGATGTGAAAGAATCAATGAAAAATTCTGGAAGACACATTTCAATGGATGCTCCTCTTTCGCAAAGTGAAGAAGGTACGTTATATGATGTTCTTGATAGTAAAGATACCCCATCACCTGACACAACATTGATTCAGGAGTCGCTCAGAAAAGAAATTGAACGTGCTATTTCAACTCTTACAGAACGAGAAGCAAGTATTATTCGATTATATTTTGGTTTGGGACAGAAAAATCCATATACCTTAGAAGAAATCGGAAGTGAGTTCGGTTTAACTCGAGAACGTGTTCGTCAAATCAAAGAAAAGGCTGTTCGTAGATTAAAACATACTTCACGAAGTAAAATATTAAAAACATACTTAGGGTAATTAGAGTAACTTACATCATAAGTTTAAAATAAAAAAGCATGCGAAATTATTACTTCGCATGCTTTTTTATTTTAAACTATATTATTATTTTTTAATAATTAATGTACTGTAAAAATGAGAGAGTTACACCAAAAGAAGTAAAGTCATGCATGTTATTTCGGGTGTCGTTTTTATTTCCTTCAAAATGGTCGTTGCCAACTTCAGAAATGTTTGCATATGAAATACGTAAATTTATTTCTCGAGCAAAATAATATTTCCCTACAAACTTAACGCCTGTTACAAGAACAGGCTCAAGCCATGATGCTTTAATTCCTAAATATTCTGAGCCTGTTTGTAATTCAGGTTTTGCCACAGGTACAGATTTTGCAGATAGTGGATATTTTATATATTGTACACCTCCTCCAATACTAAAACCAGTTTTTTTGCGAGTGGACACCGTAGATGCAGAATTGAAATTAACTTCAACAACCAAAGGTATTCGAAATGAAATATTTCCACCACCACCTTGTTGATTATATGCCCGCCCCACACTCAAAGTAGGTTGAAGTCCTAAAGACATTGATAAATCATTGGAAAATTCTAAAAAATTCATTCTCCCAGCAAACATGATTGTTGCATAATTTACATTGGTAGATTTAAATGGAATTTTTTTAATTCCCATTTTTCCTTCCGACATCATAATATCAGCCCCAAGAGTTCCTCCTACTTGCCCAAAAAGTCGTTCGTTGAACTGAGAAAATGCAGTAGTAAAGATACTCATAAACAGTATAAGATGTAGTAAACGTTTCATATTGTTAGTTTTTTGGTTGTTTGTTTAACATGTTTAATCACACACAAAAAAGATAATTGAAAATGCATTATACATTTATTTTTTTAATTATTTTCAAAAGTAATAAAATCTTTTGCATCTTTCTCTCATCTGACTATAAAAAATAGCTTTTTTGCTCGAATTTTATTTATATACTCCATATAGTTATATACAAATATACATATTTTTATAAAAAAACAATAAACACTTTACATTTCATAAGAAATATTAAACTTATATGGTTGTAAAATTTTATTGTTTTTGTATGATTTTTACAAAAAAATATTTGCTTAAAAAAAAATATGCTATACATTTGTAATCATTATTATCTGATAAAATGTTTATAGTTTTTAATATATGGTGGTGGCACATTCAATCTGAAAAAAATTGAGAGGTCATTACTGTATATATACATTAACAATATAAGGCTTGCCTCTCACGGCAAGCCTTTTTTTTTACCATTATCGAAATGAAAACAAGTATTAAAACCAACGTTAAAACTTTGCTCGCTGATACGCTTACACCTGTAAATGTGTATTTAAAAATTAGAGATAAATTTTCTAATCCACTGCTTCTTGAAAGTACCGATTTTAATGGAGACGATAATAGTTACTCAATTGTTTGCTTTGAATCAATAGCATCAATTTGTGTGGATAATAAAACACTGATTACACACTGTCCTCATAAAGAGCCTCTAAAAAGAACAGTTACAAACACTATGTCAATTCCAAATGAGATTCATTCATTTATATCTTCATTTGAACTTATAAACACAGATGTACCGCTGCGTGTTGAAGGCTTTTTTGGATATAATTCTTATGATGCGGTTACATATTTTGAAGATATTCAATTGCAAACAAAAACAAAACCTGAATATAACATACCAGAAATTGCATTGTATTTTTATAAATATATTATTGCATTTAATCATTTTAAAAGTGAATTGTATATTATTGAAAATCTAACAAACGAAGAGGAAAGTAGCATTCATGAAATTGAAAGTATTATTCATAACAAATCGTTTAATACATATAGTTTTAAGGCTACAAGCAGCGAGCGTTCAAATTTTACCGATGAAGAATTTATTGAAATAATTAAAAAAGGAAAAGAGCATTGTTACAAAGGTGATGTAATTCAACTCGTATTGTCGCGTCAGTTTTCGCGTAGTTTTATTGGAGACGAATTTAATGTGTATAGAACGCTTTGTTCAATAAATCCTTCTCCGTACTTATTCTTTTTTGATTTTGGCGCATACAAGATTTTTGGTTCGTCTCCAGAATCTCAGATTGTTATTAGGAACAAAAAAGCAACAATTAATCCAATTGCTGGCACATTTAAACGAACCGGAAACGATGAGCAAGATGCAGAATTGGCTGTTCGCTTGGCGGCAGACCCAAAAGAAAATTCGGAACATATTATGTTAGTTGATTTGGCTCGAAATGATCTTAGCATTAATGGCAATAATGTAACTGTTGAAAAATATCAAGAAATACAGTTTTTTTCGCATGTTCTTCATATGGTTTCAAAAGTATCAGCCGATATTAATCCTCATAGTAATTCTATTCAAATTATGGCAGACACTTTCCCCGCTGGTACATTGTCTGGAGCTCCAAAATATAAAGCGATGCAGCTTATTGATACGTATGAAAATCAAGGAAGAGGATTTTATGGTGGCAGCTTAGGATACATTGATTTAAATGGAAATATTAACCATGCAATTATGATTCGCTCGTTTTTAAGTAAAGACAATACGCTGTATTATCAAGCAGGAGCAGGCATTGTGGCTAAGTCTGTGGAAGAACTTGAATTACAAGAAATAAATAACAAATTAGCTGCTCTCACCCTTGCTATTGAAAAAGCAGAAACAATTGAAATTTAATTATACTGATATGAAAAAAATTTTAGTTCTTGATAATTACGATTCATTTACATATAACATTGTTCATTATATTAAAGAATGTACAGACGCACATGTTGATGTGTTGAGAAATACTGCAATACACATACAAGATGTTGCAAAATACGATAAAATTCTTTTATCTCCCGGACCAGGAGTGCCTTTACAGGCGGGCATTATGCCGGCTCTTATTGCAACATATGGGAGCCAAAAAAATATTCTTGGGATTTGCTTGGGACATCAAGCTATAATTGAAGCGTATGGTGGACACATATATAATATGAAACAAGTGTTTCATGGTGTAGAAACGGTGCTCCATAATATTGATACTACCTGTCCTCTGTACAAAGGTATTTCTGATACATGTAAAGTTGGTAGATATCACTCATGGATTGCAGAAAAGCAAACATTGCCTGATTGTTTTATTATTACCGCAACCGACGAAGATGGAAATATTATGAGTGTTCGTCATAAAACCCATGCAGTGTATGGTGTGCAGTATCATCCAGAATCAATACTTACGCCCGAAGGAAAACAAATTATAGCAAATTGGGTTGCCCTGTAAATGCCATATCATCTTATAAAACAATTACTATGAAACATATTTTAAACTATTTATTTACCTATAAAACACTCACAAAAGAGCAAGCAAAACAAGTATTGATTGATATTTCAACGCAAAAATATAATCATGTAGAAATAGCTTCATTTTTATCGGTATATGCAATTCGTTCTGTTACTATAGATGAAATGAGTGGCTTTATTGAAGCATTGCAAGAAGGTTGTATCGCCATTGATTTAGAAGGATACAATACTATTGATATGTGCGGTACAGGAGGTGATGAAAAAAACACATTTAATATTTCAACAATTGCATCATTTGTGGTTGCTGGTGCAGGCGTAAATGTAGCAAAACATGGGAATTACGGAGTGTCGTCTGCCTGTGGTTCTTCAAATTTATTAGAATCGCTTGGCTATGTATTTTCGCATGATAACGAAAAACTAAAAACTGAAATTGAAAAAACAGGAATGTGCTATATGCATGCTCCTTTGTTTCATCCACCTATGAAAGAGGTGGCTCCAATTCGCAAACAATTGGGAATACGTACGTTTTTTAATATTGCAGGACCGCTTGTGAATCCTGCAAATCCTTCGGCACAAGCTGTGGGTGTGTATAATTTAGAAACAGCTCGCATTTATAAATATGTGTTGCAAAACACGCACAAAAAATTTATAATTCTACACGGACTTGATGGATATGATGAAATATCGCTGACTGGAAATGTAAAAATAATGGCTAATGATTTTGAGCGAATTGCTACACCCGAAGAATTAGGATTTTCAAAAGTGCTTCCCGAACACATTTTTGGAGGGGAAACAGTAAAAGAGGCTGTTGAAATTTGTAATGCTATTCTACATAATAAAGCTACAGAAGCACAAAAAAATGTGGTGATAATAAATGCGGCTATGGGAATTAAAAGCATTAAATCGGAACTAAGCACAGATGATTGTGTGGCAATGGCACGAGAATCATTAGAAAGTAAAAAAGCTTTACATGTAATGAAAAAACTTTGCAATGTTTAACATTTTGTGTTTTGAAATATACATATACAACAACGCATAGCTGTTTATAACTATAGATTTTTGGCACATATAAAATCAGTTCGTTTTTTTTATGTAAGTTCATACTATATTATTCGTCATACATAATAACTTAAAACATAAAGTTTATGATACATTTTATTACACATATATTATTATATACTTTGAGTTTCTTTTCTGAAGCTCAAAATCAAATGTTTAACAATCAAAATCAAATAACTATGACAACACAAAATAATAATACATTTCAATTGCCATCTTTGGCATACAGTTATGATGCGTTAGAGCCATATATTGATGCTCGCACTATGCAAATTCATTATGAAAAACATCATGCTGCTTATACCGCAAATCTAAATGCGGCTGTGCAAAACACTCCTTTGGCTCAACAGAGTATAGAGCAAATTTTAGCATCTGTTTCAAACCATTCTGCGGCTGTTCGAAATAATGGAGGCGGGTATTATAATCATAATTTATTTTGGAGCATTTTAACTCCTGCTTCTTTGTCTCAAGCTAAGGAAACCTATGAAATTATTAAAGCAATACATACAGAATATGGTTCTTTTGATGAATTTAAAACACAATTTTCTCAAGCTGCGGCAACTCGTTTTGGCTCTGGTTGGGCATGGCTTAGTGTGGATTCAGATGGAAAACTTTTTGTGAGTTCTACACCAAACCAAGATAGTCCAATAATGGATGTTGTTGAAAAACAAGGCACACCTGTTTTGGCACTTGATGTGTGGGAACATGCATATTACCTTCACTATCAAAATAGAAGAGTTGATTATGTTTCTGCATTTTTTAATGTTATAAATTGGGAATATGTAAATGAATTATACGTAAATGCTCAAAAATAAATAATTACCTTCATTGTTTTTTAGATTTGTTTTTTGACCCAGAGTTTGTGTGAGTATTTTGCTTACACAAACTCTTTTTTTATATTATACTGTTAAAAAGTAGTATATTTGCTGTATTAAATATATATGAAACCATTTGAAGCTCAAGCGTATTGCAATGAATTAAGTAAAAAAAAACAAGCGTTTGTTTTTATTGTTGATTATGCTGTAAAACAAGCTCATGTATGGCGTATTGCTGATATTCCTCACGATGTTTTATTTTCATTTCCACAATTCTCAAATGTAACAGAGCGTGTGCCATCTAAACATATTTTAATACATTCTCTTTTTCCAATTTCAAAAGCAGCGTATATAAAATCGTTTGAACGTGTGCAGTCTCATATTCAACAAGGTAATTCATTTCTTGTAAATCTTACCGCACAAACAAAAATAGAAACAGACGTTTCGTTGCTTGATATTTTTCATTCGGCATATGCTCCTTATAAATTATTGTATAAAAATGATTTTGTTGTTTTTTCTCCAGAACCATTTATGTCAATTCAAAAAAAACGTATTCAAACATTTCCTATGAAAGGAACTATTGATGCACGTATTCCTTATGCAAAAGACAAAATATTGAACAACAAAAAAGAACAAGCTGAACACGCTACTATTGTTGATTTAATGCGTAATGATTTAAGTTTTGTTGCACAAAATGTTCATGTACATAGATATAGGTATGTTGAACAAATAAATAGTCAATCACATTCTTTGTTGCAAGTGAGTTCGTGCATTACAGGTGAATTGAAACCCCACGTACAAAATAAACTTGGTGATATTATTTTTTCAATGTTACCTGCTGGCTCTATTTCTGGTGCTCCAAAACTAAAAACCTGTGAAATTATTTCTGAAGTGGAAACACACACGCGTGGTTTTTATACTGGAGTTATGGGATATTTTGATGGGGAAAATTTAGAAAGTGCGGTTATGATTCGTTTTATTGAACAAAAAAATGGTTCTTTGTATTACAAAAGTGGGGGAGGAATCACGTGTCAAAGTTCAGTTGATAATGAATATTTAGAATTAATTCAAAAAATATATGTCCCGATTTATTGAAACAATACAACTCAGAAACGGAGAGCCATGCTTATTGCATTATCACCAAAAACGAATGGATAACACAATACGTGCTGTGTGGGGAAAAACTAATGTGCATCAAATTAAAAACAGTATTTCAATACCATCATATGCACGTAAAGGCGTGTGGAAATGTAGAATTGTGTATGATTTGGAATCTATACACAGTACATATATTCCGTACGAGTATAAAATTATTAACTCATTACAATGTGTCGTAAATGATGATATTTCATACATCTATAAGGCAGAAAATAGAGATGATTTGACTTCATTATTTCAAAAAAAATCTTTGGCAGATGAAATACTCATTATTTCTCGTAATATGGTTACTGATACCTCATTTAGCAATATTATGTTTTTTGATGGTTCAAAATGGATAACTCCAACCACATATTTATTGCCAGGAGTACAACGAACATATTTGCTTGAAACAAATCAAATAATAGAAAAAACTATTACATCTTCCGATATATACTCTTTTGAAAAAGCTCGACTTTTAAATTGTTTTTATGATTTACAATTTGGAAATGATATTGTAATTAAAAATATTTTTCCTTGTGTGTAGTAAAACTATAGTTTTATTCAACCAAAAACGATACTTCTTCTTGTGAAAAAGGAATGGAATTGTCTGCCCCTATAATATTTCGGGCAAGTTCAGCTTTTCGTTCTTGCAAGTGTTTAATTTTTTCTTCGATGGTGTTTTCTGAAATAAAACGGTACACGTTTACTTTGTTTTTTTGTCCTATTCTATGCGCTCTACTTACTGCTTGATTTTCAACTGCTGGATTCCACCATGGGTCAAGAATAAAAACATAATCAGCTTGTGTTAAATTAAGCCCAACGCCACCTGCTTTCATCGAAATTAAAAAAACCTTACAATTTTCATCTTCTTGAAATCTTGTTATTATTTTTTCTCTATGAACGCTGCTTCCTGTAAGTAGTGCAAACGGAATAGAATTGCTTTCAAAGTATTCTTTAAACAGTTCTAAATGTTTTACAAATGATGAAAAAATAAGAACTTTATGATGATGTGTAAGATTGTCTAATACTCGAATAACTTCATCAAATTTACCTGACGATTGAATGTTTTCATCAACAAGTTTGGGGTGATTTGCAATTTGACGCAATCGCATAAGGGCACGAAGCACATTAATTGTTGATTTTTGAAAGGTGTTGTTTTCTATTGTTTCATATATAAGATTACGTACCTTAGATTTTTCTGACTCGTACACTTTAGCTTGCTCTTCAGACATTTTACAAACCCGAATTTGTTCGGTAAGAGGTGGTAAATCTTTTGCAACTGCTTGTTTTTCTCGCCTCAGTATAAATGGATTTACAATTCGTTTTAACTGTTGATCAACCTGCGGTTTCATATAATCGGGCACTTTTAAAAAGTTATCTCTAAAAGAATGAAGACTGCCAAGTATATCTCTATTTACAAAATTCATTTGTGCCCATAAGTCTATAATTGAATTTTCAATGGGCGTTCCCGTAAGAGCTAATTTGTGTGTTGAATCTAATTGTAATATTGAATTATATATTTTTGAATTAGGATTTTTAATGATTTGGCTTTCATCTAAAACTATATACAAAAACTGATAGGTAATAAAACTTTTAATGTCATTTCGGAGCAAACCGTATGTCGTAAGTATAATGTCATATTCATTAAAATAATGCAAATCTTTATCCCGCTCATTGCCTAAATATTTGAATGTTTTTAAATGAGGAGCAAATTTTTCAAATTCATTGTGCCAATTATACACAATTGAAGCCGGACAAACAATAAGGCTTGCTTTGTGTTTTTTATTATGTGATTTTTGTAAATCAATTACTTTTTGTAATAAGGTTATTGTTTGCAATGTTTTTCCTAATCCCATATCATCGGCAAGACAGCCGCCAAAATTATTTGCATATAAAAAATAGAGCCAACGATACCCTTCAATTTGATATGGACGTAAAGATGCATTTATATTTTCGGGTACTTCATTTCCCTTGGTGCCGTTTGTGTCAATATGTAAAAAACGTGTTTTTATTTCATCTTTAAATGTTATTGGAAGACTTTGTATTGATTTATAGTGAATTGTGCGGAGCGAAAAAACATCTTGTTTTTGATTTTTCACACTAAATAAAAACAAATCACGATATTTTGAAAACCACTCGTAGGGAATAATTCCGATTTTATTATCAGGCAATAAAACTCGTGGATCTTGATTCATTATGTTTTTTCGTAGTTTTCTAAATGGTATTTTATATGGTCCAAAACTTACGATTGCATGCACATCAAACCAGTCAATTGAATCTGATGAAATAGAAATGTCAATTTGAGCTTCTAAATTTTGAACTTGCTTTTCGGTAGATTCATCAAATATGCTTAATTCAATATGAGTGAGTATAGATTTGTTATTTTGAATCCATTGCAATAATTCATAATACCCATCAGAATTATATGTTGTAAGTTTTAACAAACCATTTTCATATACTAATCCGTTTTTAGTTAGCAGTTGTATGCAGTTATTTTCAAATTCTTTATCTCTATGAATACGCGTGTATGTGGGCGTGTTTTCAATATTTACATAATGTACGTAATAATTGAGAGCCGAATGTATATCGGTAACGCTCCATCTTTCATAACAAAAACGTAGTTCTATACGGGCATGATTTTGTATGTCGCGTACAATTTTTCCTTGAATATGTGGTTGTTCGTATGTGTCTATAATTTCAAAACCTTCTGCTTTTACAGTAAAATTCCGAATACTGTTAAGCACAAATGTGTCAAAATATTGCTGCATAAATTTTATTGGAATATGAATACTACTTTTATTAAAAAATGGCAATAATTTTTTACTATCCATATTTGAAAAACAATACACATCATGGTCAATTACAAGAATGCCAGGTGTGTTTGAAATCATAATATTCGGTTTCCCAATAAGTTGTAATGTTTTATTGTGTTCTATTACCGATAGACTATAGTCTAACCCTAAATCAGTTTTAGAGAAAGAAAATAAAAAATCGGGTTCCTGTTCTTTAAAATGTAATTCATCTTCGGGGTGTAAATTAGTTTCGTCATCGCGGATGTAAAACGGCACAGAATTCTTCCTTATATAAGGAATACATTCTGCCATATGTTTTTCTATATACGGACGAATTTCATCTTGAAAGTATGTTTTTTCTATTTTTTCTAAAAAATCTTTTTGATTATCTTTTTTACGTTTTGCAAATTTTGAAAACAATTGTTTCTCATCATATTTTGCGATTGTTGAAATAATTTGTTTTTGAAACACAGGAGTTTTGTCGTTTACCGACTCTAAAAGCAAATAATCGGTAGGTTCAAAAAAATCCTTGTCTTTGCTTCGGATAATTTCAAAAGGGGCTAAAATCCATCCTAACAAACGATGTTTTTGTAATATAACGGCAAATTTTGTTTCCATACCTTAAAAATGCAACATACTAAGTAAGTTATAAATATAACATTTTTTAGAGAATAAAAAAGCCGTAGTAATAGTATCTACGGCTTTTAGTTTCATTTTTATATAATTATTTTTTTTGTTTTGAATGATCAATCACCGACATTGCTGTAGCTAACACGCTGCTTACATCGTTCATGTTTTGTGGTATAATCATAGAATTTGTTGTTTTTGCTAATTTCCCAAATTCCTGTAAATATTGTTCAGCTACTCGTAAATTTACCGCATCAATACCATTTTTGTTGCCAATTGCAGCCGCAATTTGTGTTATACCTTGTGCGGTTGCATTTGCAATAGCTTCAATTTCGGCAGCACGTCCTTCGGCTTCATTTATTCGTTTTTGTTTTTCACCTTCAGAGCGAGCAATTAATTCTTGTTTATCACCTTCGGCAACATTAATTTTCGCTTGTTTTGTTCCTTCTGATTCTGCAATGATAGCACGTTTTTCACGTTCTGCACGCATTTGTTTTTCCATAGCATCTTTAATGCTTTGTGGAGGAGTAATATTTTTTACTTCGTATCGTGTTACTTTTACACCCCACGAATCACTTGCTTTGTCAACAGCACCCACAATTACAGAATTAATAGAATCTCGTTCTTCAAATGTTTTATCAAGTTCTAACTTTCCAATAACACTTCGCATTGTTGTTTGAGCAAGTTGAATAGCTGCAAACGAATAATTATCTATTCCGTACGAAGCTTTTTGAGCATCAACAACTTGCAAGTATAAAATTCCATCTACTTCTACCGAAATGTTATCTTTAGTAATGCAAATTTGTGAAGCAACATCAATAGCTTGTTCTTTAAGCGTGTGTCTGTACGAAATTTTATCAATAAAAGGCACAATGATTTTAAAACCAGCCAAAAGTGTTTCATGATATTTCCCTAAACGTTCAACAATAAATGCTTGCCGTTGTGGCACTACTTTTATTGAGTTTACAAAAACAAAAAACACAAGGATTATTAATCCTATTAAAAATACACTTGAAATTCCGAGTCCTTCCATAATTATTTTATTTAATTGATTTAACAGTAAGAGTAATACTATCTTTTTTTACTATTTGAACGATGTCTCCTTCTTTAATATTGCTTTCAGAAACAGCATTCCATGCACAACCTTTAAATTCAACTTTACCTTGATTATGCACAAATTGCGTTTGTGCTGTTGCCATTTTTCCAATAAATTCATCTTCTAATTCATCTTTTACGTTTGATGATTGATTGAAGAATTTTTTATGTAAAGACTTTCGCAATAAGAGAATGCTGATGCCTGAAGTTGCTAAAAACAGAGCAAGTTGCCACGAAAATGATATATCTATAAAGAGTAAGGTAAATGCTGTAATTAGCGAGCCTATACCAAAAAATAGTATTATTAATCCAGGAGCAACAAGTTCTAATAGTAATAATACAACACCTGCAATCATCCATAGTACAGATGGATTTGAAAAAATTGATTCAGTCATAATTGAGTTTTTATTGAATTATATCAAAAATACTACAATTATTCTAATTATGGAGAATAATTGAGATTGAAAAGTAATAAATGATTCTGAATATTACAAAATCATTTGCTCAATAGGACATACAAGAATACCTTCGGCGCCTTCACGTTTTACTTTTTCAATGATTTCCCAAAAATCATCTTGATTAATTACTGAATGTACAGAACTCCAGCCTTCTTCTCTGAGTGGAATAACCGTAGGGCTTTTCATTCCGGGAAGAAGTTTTGAAACCGCTTCTATGGAACTGTTAGGCACATTCATAAGAATATATTTGTTGTTTTGTGCTTTATATACTGCCTCTATTCGAAGCATCCATTTATCTAAAATTGCTTGTTTTTCGGGACTCAAATTTTTGTTGCCAATAAGTGCCGATTCTGATTTGTATATAACTTCAACTTCTTTTAACCCATTGCTTAACAAGGTGCCTCCAGTGCTCACTAAATCGCAAATAGCATCGGTAAGTCCAATAGTTGGAGCAATTTCTACCGAACCTCCAATTTCATGAATTTCTGCTGAAACATTATTTTCTGTTAAGAATTTTTTTAAAATAACAGGATACGATGTCGCAATTTTTTTTCCTTCTAAAGAATGAATGCTTGTATAGTTAAAATCGTTTGGTACCGCTATTGATAAACGACATTTTGAAAAACCAAGTTTTTTTATAATGGAAACATTTTTGTTTTTTTCGTCGATTTCGTTCATGCCTAAAATCCCAAAATCTGCCACTCCATCAGCTACATATCCGGGAATATCATCGTCACGTAAAAAAAGAATTTCCATTGGAAAATTAAAGGCTTTTGTTTTTAAGCTGCTCGAATTTGAAATGAATTTTATGCCGCAGTTTTTAAGTAATTCTATTGTTTTTTCACTTAACCGCCCTTTTTTTTGAATCGCTAATTTTATGACTGTTTTGTTCATTTGTTTTTTTTTACAAAGATGATGTTTTTTTAGATTTTTGCAAAAAAATATAAGAGGAATACTTGGAAAATCTATTTCTATATTATTTTCTATGTTTCGGTTGTGGTGTTTGTTATAATACTTTTTAATAATACCTAAATATAAATATTGAGAGTGTTTTTAATTGTTTTTTTTAATGAAAACGAAGGATTTATATTTCTTTGAAAAACAATACAAAAAAGTTTCTTTTGTTTTCTCCTCAAAAAACACTAAATTTTTTCGATATTTGTTGCGGTATAAAAATCATATAAATACAGAAAATACTATGTTTGAAAATTTATCGGATAGGTTAGAAAAATCGTTTAAATTACTTAAAGGACAGGGGAAAATTACCGAAATTAACGTTGCTGAAACGCTTAAAGATGTTCGCCGTGCACTACTTGATGCCGATGTTAATTATAAAATTGCAAAAGATTTTACCGAATCTGTAAAACAAAAAGCGCTTGGTCAAAGTGTGCTTACCGCTGTGAAACCGGGCGAGATGATGACGAAAATAGTTCATGATGAGCTGGTTACATTAATGGGTGGTGAAACTGCTGATTTTAATATAAAAGGAACTCCTGCGGTTATTTTAATGTCGGGTTTGCAAGGATCGGGAAAAACAACTATGTCAGGAAAATTAGCTTTCATGCTAAAATCAAAGCATGGTAAAAAACCTTTATTAGTTGCATGTGATGTGTACAGACCCGCTGCTATAAATCAATTACATGTGCTTGGCGAGCAAATAGATGTACCTGTATTTTCAATGATAGAAAGTAAAGAACCTGTAAAAATTGCTCAGGCTGCAATTAAAGAGGCTAAGGAACAAGGACAAGATGTTGTGATTATAGATACCGCAGGACGATTGGCTATTGACGAGGAAATGATGAAGGAAATTGCTGCAATAAAATCTGCAATTTCGCCACATGAAATTTTATTTGTGGTTGATTCAATGACCGGACAAGATGCGGTAAATACTGCAAAAGAATTTAATGATCGACTCGATTTTGATGGCGTGGTGCTTACTAAATTAGATGGAGATACACGCGGTGGAGCTGCACTTTCTATTCGCTCTGTGGTGAATAAACCAATAAAATTTGTTGGTACTGGCGAAAAAATGGACGCAATTGATGTGTTTCACCCCGACCGAATGGCTGGACGTATTCTTAATATGGGTGATGTGGTTTCGTTGGTTGAACGTGCACAAATGCATTTTGATGAAGAAGAATCACGAAAATTATCGAAAAAAATATCAAAAAACCAATTCGATTTTGAAGATTTCATGTCGCAAATCCAACAAATTAAAAAAATGGGAAATCTAAAGGAGTTGGCAAGTATGATTCCCGGTGTTGGAAAAGCTCTTAAAAAAATAGACATTGATGACGATGCGTTTAAAGGCGTTGAGGCAATTATTCAATCAATGACACCGCATGAGCGAAAAAATCCTATGCTGTTAAATGGTTCAAGACGAAAACGTATTGCAAATGGCAGCGGAACGTCAATTCAAGATGTAAATAAACTTGTGAAACAATTTGACGAAATGCGAAAAATGATGAAAATGATGTCGGGCTCAAAGGGTAATAAAATGATGCAAAATATGATGCCTCCAGGAATGAGAATGTAATGCCAAAAAAATAGATAGAATGAAATTAATTGATGGAAAAAAAGTAAGTGAACACATAAAAACACAAATTGCACAAGAGGTAAAAGATTTTGTTGCGGCTGGCGGCAAAAAACCTCATTTAGCAGCCATTCTTGTTGGAAACGATGGAGGAAGTGTAACGTATGTGAATCATAAAGTAAAAGCCTGCGAACAAGTGGGCTTTGATTCTACGCTTCAAACGTTTGATGAATCGGTGAGTGAACAGGAATTATTAGAAAAAATTAAGGAGTTTAACGAAAATCCTATTATTGATGGATTTATTGTGCAACTGCCTTTGCCAAAGCATATTAACGAACAGAAAATAATTGAAGCCATAGACCCTATAAAAGATGTTGATGGTTTTCATCCAATTAATGTGGGAAAAATGATGATTGGCTTGCCGTGTTTTAAATCGGCAACACCCGCAGGAATCATGCAATTATTGTCGTTTTATTCTATTGAAACAGCTGGCAAAAAATGCGTAGTAATTGGGCGGAGCAATATTGTGGGCAAACCCATGAGTGTATTGTTGGCACAAAAAGGATATCCGGGTGATTGCACCGTTACGATATGTCATAGTCGCACAAAAAATCTTGCCGAAGAATGTAAACGTGCCGATATTATTATTGCAGCACTTGGCTCACCTGAGTTTGTTACTGCAGACATGGTTAAAGAAGGTGCGGTGGTAATTGATGTGGGAACAACACGTGTGCCTACAAACGAAACAAAATCGGGTTGGCGTTTAAAGGGAGATGTGAAATTTGATGAGGTTGCTCCTAAATGTAGTTATATTACACCCGTTCCCGGCGGCGTGGGACCAATGACAATTGTTACATTGCTGCGTAATACCTTGCAAGCAGCCAAAAAACAAATGTGTTAATCGAATTTCATTAATTCTGCTATAGAAATTTCTAATGCATCAGAAATACGTTTTAGTAACCATACTGAAATGTTAGTACGTCCTTTTTCAATTCTTCGTAAAGCAGAATCTTCAATTTCTAATTTATCGGCTAATTCATATTGCTTTAATCCTTTTTCAAGTCGAACCTTTACAATATTAGCACCTAATTTTTCTTGAAGTTCTTGTTTTTTCATTAGTAGATAGAATATCTACAAGTATTAAAAAAAATAGTAAATTTTAGCCGAACAAATTTGTTCGGTTGCGAGGTTTGTATATCTTTGTATTACGATTACTATTTTAATAATTATAAAAATCAAAAGCTATGAAAAAACACATTGTATTTTTAACAGTTATAGTAGGATTATTAGTTTTTAATTCTTGTAAAAAAGAAAATGATAGTGTATCACCACTTACAAACTCTACAAGTTTAGAGCTTACAATAAAAAATAATATAGGAAATAGCATATCAGGAGCCTCTGTAAAATTATATGCATCAGGAATTGATAGGAGTAATAAAACAAATCAAGTTGGAACTACTCAATTTTCTGACGCATCGGGAAAAGTTGTATTTAATGAGTTGTCGAATATTAAATATTATTTTTTGGTAGAAAAGGATTGTCAAAATAATATAAATGGTGGAGTTACTACCACATCTGCTTTAATTGCTAATAAAACAACTGTGTTAGATATTATACTTTCAGAAACAGGGACTTTAAAATTCGTGAATACTTCATCTAATCCTTATCGTGTCTATATTAATGGTTCTGTTGCTTTTGATATGAATGGAGGAACAACTAAATATGAAAATTATATGTCCACAGGATTTTATTCAATACGAGTACTGCAATTAAGTGGATATTTGTTTACAGCCACAGATAAAACATATACAGGCACATTAGGTTGTGGACAAACAATGACTGTTACGTTTCCTTAAAAAGATGTACGGTTTGTTGTGCAAGATGATTCTCAATTAATTAAATTATAAGGTGTTAACAAGATTGAAAATTAAAAACAACATGAAAAAATTATATACTTTTATTGCTTTTGTATTTATATATTTAAATACTTTTTCTCAATCAGAAATGGGAATTAACCAAATCTATGCAGGGTATTCATTAGGATACAACATTGCAGCTGAAGTGATTAAACTTGCTGGAGAATCAGTTGATGGAAAATTCGGTCAATTTATGTTAGGATATAAAACAAAAATTGGAAAATCAAGGTTTAGCGTGGGATTGCATGCTTCATTTTGTAGTGCATATAGTACAAGCACCTATGATGTGAGTCTTTTTAATTTTTATTCTAAGTTTGATTATCATTGGATTTTGAATGAAAAATCAGATTTTTATTCAGGTATTGGAGTAGGAACAAGTTATTTTAATATTTACGACTACACTTTAAACATAAATGCTCCAATAAAAGGTAATGCTGTTGGCATACATATTAATTTGATAGGATATAGACATAATTTTAGTAAAAACTTTAGCGAATTTATAGAACTTGGATTTCTAAATTTAGGCATTGTACAAATTGGTTTAGCTTATAATTTATAAAAACAAGAAAGAAAAATTAATTTTGTCGTATTTACGTATTCGTTTTTTATGAGTGTTTTTGTAGAATAATTACGTAAAAATGAAAATTACAGACGAAAAATATTTTAAAGAGTATTTTGAGAATAATGAGAATAAAATTCGTGACTTGATTCAGAATTTTGATTTTTCAGAAGAAAAAAATAATTTTGAATATCTAACCAAAGCATCAGCCGTATATTCTTCAAACATAGAAGGAAACAGTATCGATTTGAATTCATATATGAATTACGAATTAAGTAAAGAGAAGTTTAAGGCTGGTAAAGAAGTCGAAGAAATTGAACAACTTATAAAAGCATACGAATTTGCACAAACGAATATATTAACCGAAGAAAATTTGTTAAAATCACACGAAATTCTTTCCAAACCTCTTTTAATAAAAAGCAAACAGGGGAGATATAGAGTTGAACCTGTTGGCGTTTTTGGAAAATCAGGAATTGCCTATTTGGCTGTTGAACCAGAATTTGTTAAAGAGCGAATGGCTGCTTTTTTCGAAGAATTAAATGAATTATTACATGCTGAATTAAACGAAATAGCAGTTTTTTACTTTGCATCTTTAATTCACTTGCGTTTTGCTTATATCCACCCTTTTCGTGATGGCAATGGAAGGGCTGCCCGTTTATTAGAAAAGTGGTTTGTTGCCGAAAAATTGGGTAAATCTTTCTGGAAAATTCAGTCTGAAGAGTACTACAAAAACAATCAACAAAAATATTACGAAACAATTAATCTTGGAGTGAATTTTTATGAATTGAACTACGATAAATGTTTGCCATTTTTGGAAATGCTGCCGAATTGCTTGAAGTAAAATTACCTTCAGATTTTGATTGTAAAAAAGAGTATGGAGAGTATCTAATGGAGAAATATACAATATCAAACGCTTGATAATTTGGATTTAATACAACATATTGATAGAGTAGGAATATGTATGTATGAGAAAAACAATGTACAATAATCCCTAATAACTAACTCGCATTTTACGTTTTATATTCAAATATTTTATGGGCAAATGCACAATGCAAACATTTTTTTTGTGAGCAATATGCATTGCTTAGCTGCAAAAGTGCCTGACTACGAAATGCAGAATGTGATTGAATACCACGACGATTCCATGCTGTAATAATTGCGTTTTTTTCTGTTGGCAATGCTTCTAAAAAATCAAGGGCACGTGTGCTAATTTCTTGTTTTTGGGTGTGCGAACCATAGGCAAACAAGAAGGGAATAATGGTGTTAATTAATAATAAATCAATTGAGGTTTTTCCAAGTGTTTTTTGATGTTTTGGAGACGTTTGCCCAAGTTGATAATGTGTGTCCCAGTAATCCTCTAATTCAACATAAAAGAGTTGTCGGCATGATTCAATAGTTGTACATTTTAATATTTTTGAACATAAACTTTGAGATTGCTGAAGAAGTTTTGCAAACTGAGCAATGCGAATTGTAGGAAAATTAGCTGGACGTAATCGCCCGAATTTCCACATTTCACGCGGAATAGGTGTGAGCGTATATTTTTTTTGTAAAAACTGATATTCGTTTTGTAATTGCATGGTATAGGCATCATTGTTTTCTGTTGGAATTAAAGATGCTTGTCCAAAAAATAAAGCCTCAATTTGTGTGGGATTATTTTTATGTTTTCCTATAATTCGTATATCTAACGATTGTGCAAGCATTTCAAACGCTAAAGCATTTGTTTTAAAACCAAAATTATATGCTAATGTATGATAGAGCGTGTGTTCCCAACTTCCTGTTTGTGCATGATGCCTTGCAATAATTTGATTTGCTTTGTCTTCAAAACGTTCAATTACAAGTCTGTTAAACCATTGTGATTTATAAATGCCGTCAATTTTTTCCAGATTATGCATGCAAATTTTTGTTGCTGGCATGCTACGCATATATTGATATGTTGTAATTATATTATTTGGAATTGGAAGTTTTGCTGTTGGTATAGGATTTCCATGCGTGTTATACACTTGTTCGTCTCCCGTAAAAACCACATGTAAAATAACCGTGTTATATGCGGCATTATGAGAATGTTTGTGTGTATTCCAATCGCGGGCATTAACATGTATTTCAACATCGCCTATCCATAGGGTGTTGTTAATATAGATATGTGCATTAGAAAAATCAGGGCCAGAATCAGTATTGTGTGTGCCAATGCGTACTACACGAATAAATTCTTTGTTTGTGGTGTAAAAATTTGCATGTGTAAATAGTTGATATTTCCACACATAGTGTAAAAAAAGTTCTGTCATTATTCATGGTGTATTAAATTGCGGTTTAAAAATAAATAAATTTCTGGTTTTTAAAAAACATATTTATTTTTTATTGTGAAAAACAGATGAATCTCTGGTGATGTATGTAGAAAAAGTATTAAAACTAATATTATTATTTTGAAGGTTTGCAACAAACACAATAACCGTGAAGGTTTTTAATTAAAGATTTAGGAAATAATTATCAAGAAATAATAATCTTTTTTGAATCCAATTATAGGTAAAATCTCGTTCTTTATTAATATCAATGTCGAGTTCCCATTTTATGTTTTCAATTTCCATACAATTTGATGAAAGTATAGCTTGAAATTCTTTTTCAAATAGTGCATAAATAGTATCGTATGTGATAATAGTGTTTCGCAATTCAAGCCATCTGTTTTTTAGTTTTATTGTGTAATTTTCAGGATTTAGTCTTATTAATTTATTAAATAATAGATTTGTATTTATAATATCAGTATGTCTAATATGAGTACCATCCCAATAATATCCCCAACTTCCATCTAAATCCCAGGGTAATATTGAAAAAGGTTCGGCATGATGCGTGCGGAGTAAAAATGTATTTTTTCCGGCATTATCCCAAGCCGATAATAGATTTAAGAAAATATAATAATCAATAACGCTTTTTAAATTTATATGAGAACTAATGTGTGTTTTAAAATCATCGTCAGAATAGTTAACTGCAACTTCTTTTAGTGCGTAAAGAGCCTCCCATTTTATAGAGTATTTTATATCGGGATATATTTGTTTCCAACCATCCCAACTATAATAATTAGCAGGATAGGGGTTGTTTGTCTTAAATGTTGTTCCTCCGTTTAACCATGAAATTCCTTTATATAATAATGCATCTTTATTTGTTAATGAAAGAGATTCTGGATTTAATTTTTCATTAAAACAATATATACCTTGATGGCTATAATTAAGAAATAACTCAACTAATTGCGATTGAATACCACGTTTTAAACTATCAATTTGATTCCAAAGTTTAAACGAAACCATATTACGTAATCTTGACTTATCTACATACATCGCGTCTAAAATCCAATCGGTGTTTTTTCTCATTCCATGTATTTCTGCCGAATAACGGTCTAAAGTGTTAATAGAACGTGTGAGTGCAAATCCATAAGATTTTTTAGGATAATGTAATGATGTCGCTCCTCTGTATTCTATTGCAATGTTTGAAGTGAAATTTTTATTTGTTGTAGGGTAATATATAGATATGTATGCAACAGTCTTTGGTTCATCAACAATTTCGTTGGGAGTAGAAATAATAGCAATGGGTAAGGTGGTAAACGTTAAAATAAGTTTTTTAGTAGTTGAATTTGTTATAATTGTGATATTGTATGAGTCTGATGTTGTTATGGTTCCGAGATTATTATATGCGTTATTTTGTAATAAAAGAGTGTCGTTAAAATAGATTTGAGAATAATTTTGAAAAGAAATATATGGTGTGTAATTATATATGGTGTCATTTTTTATAGAAACTCGTAATAAAGATAGTTGAGAATCAAATCCACAAGGAGCGTTGTTTAGCCTTAATAATGGTGAAATCTCAAGAGTTTTATCAAAAATTGGCGTGTAGAGAACTTCTTCTTTATAACATGACAAACACGAAAAACTTATATAAACAAAAAGAATACTTTGTAATATCAACCTCATAATGACAGTTCGTATAAAACATGAATAATCAAAAAATGTGCAGGATAGGCATTGTTAAGTTCTTGAGTATATCCAAGTGCACAATCAAATGTTCCCCATGAAGTTTTTATTTTATCACCAATGTAGAAACGTAGTTTGTTATAATAAGGAGATTTAAATTGTTTGTGAATTTTAAATATTTCAGCAGATACGTATATATTGTTTGTTTTAGAAATATCATATCGTAATTTTATTTTGTTTCTATAACTAATAGTCGACTTCTTTTCGGGTCTGTAATTGAAAAAAAAGTTTGTTAATTCATTTTCATGTCGCAAACGATAATAAAATTTAAAATCGCTTAAAAATCTTTTGTGATATTTAAAATCAAGACTATAAATGTAATTGTTTTGAGTATCTGTATATCTTTTTTTAGCATGATCATATCGTTGTTGAGTGGCAATTCCAAAGTTCTTATTTATGTTGTATTCTGCAGAAAAATCAAATATATAATTATTGATTTTTGAAAAGCCATAAAATGTGCGAACCTGAGGTTCTAATGTAAATTCAAAGTTGTTGTGTTTTGATTTTATTTTCACTCCTGTCCAAAGTCCATAATCTTGTGTAACTTTCATAGTTTGAGAAAACAATGTATTGCAAGAGAAAAACAGAAAAACAAGATGGAATAAAAACCTGCGAAATGTCATTTATATTTGTTTTTTTGGTATTGTAGTTTGAAATTTTTTCAAATAAAATGGTGTAAAATATGCGACATCAACAAAATCTTTTGAAAGAAATTTTTGTTGGGCAAGTTCTCCTACACTTTCGGCTGAGTTTGTTATGTTTGGAATATATAAAATATTTTTTTGATGTAAAATTGTAGTAAGTTTTTGACTTCCATCTCCAAAAAGATAATAGGTGTTTTGTGCATGAAAATCTGTAACGGTGTTTTCGGTAACAATAAGTGGATATGTTGATTTTAAAGACTGTAAATTGTAGGAAAACTCGGCAGTGTAAACCTCCATTCGGCGTGCGTCAATCATAGGACATAAAATGGTGGATTTTGTATTAATAATATCATGTTTTTTTTTGGCTTGAAGAGCAAGAGCTTGCAATGTGTCAACCGCTATAAGTGGTATGTTTGCTGCATAACACAACCCTTTTGCTACCGATGTGCCGATGCGTAATCCGGTATATGAACCTGGACCTTGAGAAATGGCAATTGCACTACAATCAGCAATTTGTAATGAATGTGAACGGAGCATAGTTTCAAGTAGCACAGTAAGTTGTGATGAATGTGCGTTTTTTTCCGAAATTTCAGAAAGAGCAATACATGTTCCGTTTTTGTGAATGGCTACAGAACATACTGTTGTTGCGGTTTCTA